>Ga0207652_10000166_pt1 | contig 71226 bp, 70 predicted proteins | sample KBSC63BmetaG_FD_184334 | JGI IMG/M metagenome (GOLD analysis project Ga0207652, IMG submission 184334) | Corn rhizosphere microbial communities from Kellogg Biological Station, Michigan, USA - KBS C6-3B metaG (SPAdes) (version 2) | ecosystem: Host-associated > Plants > Roots > Rhizosphere ... | reverse complement strand
TTGCTGAACTTTTAAATAAAGCAAGAACTGGAATAGAATCTGTAAAATTTAAAGGAAAAACTGGCAGTTCGGCAGACGATTTTCAACTAAGTTTGTTCCCCTAATAGGATTTATAGGGAAACTCCAGATGGAGTATGCCAATGATGAATTAAGAATGGATAATTAAGGATCACGCATAAAAAAACCGTCTCGATTTTTTCGGACGGTTTTAAAGAAATTTTGAAAGAATTATTTTACTGACAAAATCAGGTTTTTAAAACTCTCAGGCTCATTCATCGCCATGTCAGCGAGAATCTTACGGTTCAAACCGATATTTTTCTCATTTAATTTATGAATGAACTGGCTGTACGTCAATCCTTCTTCTCTTACAGCTGCGTTAATACGGGCAATCCACAAAGCACGGTATTCGCGTTTTTTTAATTTGCGGCCAACATAGCTATATGTCAACCCTTTTTCCATTACATTTTTAGCAACGGTATAAACGTTTTTTCTTTTTCCGTAATAACCTTTGGCGGCTTTAAGAACTCTTTTCCTTCTTGCCCTTGATGCTACTGCATTTGATGAACGTGGCATATTTTAATATTTTTATTTTTTTTGAAAATTGTTGATAGGAAGCGATTATTTCATACGAAGTAATCTCATTACAAATGGTCTGTTGGCATCACTTACACAACCTTTCTTGCGCAAAGCACGTTTGCGTTTGGTGGTTTTTTTCGTAAGAATGTGACGTTTGTAGGCTTTTTGAAAAGTGATTTCACCGGTTCCGGTTACTTTGAAGCGCTTCTTTGCGCTTGAGTTGGTTTTAACCTTTGGCATTATTATAATATTTTACTTTTACACCCTCGCCGGCGTCCCGAACAGACGGGAACTTATGGAGCCATGTGGGCAATATGTTTTTAGAGAAAATCCCCTTCAGTCAAAACACAAAATTCTGAAAGGGCTGCAAAAGTAAGGATTTATTTTTAAAAAATGATAGAATTTGATTCATCTCGTCTCTCTTTTCACCGTATTTGTTTGTTTACTGGGCCTGATCGACAAGGATCCGTGGGTTCCGATTGATACTTTATCGTATATTTATCAGATTATTCCAGCCGTATGGTACATCTCAATAAAACGGGTAATGTTCCTGCACTTCTTTGTCGCCTTGCTGTAGGATTAATTTTCCTTTCGGAAGGATTGCAAAAATATTTATTTCCTGAAACACTTGGCACTGGCAGATTTGCAAAAATCGGTTTTAGCGACCCCGGATTCTGGGCTTATTTCACCGGCACATTTGAAATTGTTTGTGGAATCTTAATATTAATTGGCTTGTTCACAAGATTAGCTGCGATTCCACTTTTGATTATTATGATCGTTTCGTTTATTACTACCAAATATCCGGAACTGATTGAAAAAGGCTTCTGGTTTATGGCACATGATTACCGCACAGATTTTGCTATGACTCTGTTGCTGATTTATTTAATCATTCATGGTGGAGGAAAAAAATCAATTGACTACACAATTCAACAGAAGTCAAAACCATAAGGGAATAAAATTTTTTAATTTTCAGGGAATTAAAACATGGAACCAGTAAAGAAGAAAAGCTTTTTTTCAGGCCTCACAAAAAATACTTTTTTGTTGGCATTCACCAGCCTTTTTTCAGATATTTCTTCCGAAATGCTTTACCCGATTCTTCCGATATTCCTAACGCAAACTTTAAAAGTAAGCGGAAGTATTGTTGGACTGGTCGAAGGAGTTGCAGGCACCGTTCAGAATATCATCCAGGGATTTTCAGGCAGTTTGTCGGATAAATGGCAGAAACGAAAAGGAATTGCTGTATTTGGATATGTACTTTCCGCAATTGCCAAACCCTTTATGGGATTGGCAATATCATGGCCTTTGGTATTCGGCGCGCGTTTCCTCGACCGCTTCGGCGCAGGAACACGTGCAGCGCCACGTGATGCATTAATTGCCGCATCCGCTGATGAAAAAAACCGTGGAAAAGCTTTTGGCTTAGAAGGGGTAGGAGATAATCTCGGCGCTTTTATCGGTCCTCTCATTGCTGTAGTCCTTCTTTTTTCGTGGCAATTTAATATCCGTTCAGTTTTTTACCTGGCATTCATACCCGGAGTTTTATCAGTCATAATGATTTTATTGGTAAAAGAAAAAAAGGCGGATGTAAAGTCAAAAATAAAAATAGATGTCGGCCTTAAACAGTTTCCGCCTCAATATAGAAAATACTTGTTGGTAACGGCTTTGTTTGGAATCGGAAATTCAAGTAATGCGTTCTTAATTCTGCAGACAAAAGATCTCGGTGTTTCATTCGAAAATACCATTCTTATTTATGCAGTTTTCAATTTGCTGGCAGCGGCAATTTCATACCCTGCCGGCCATTTATCAGATAAATATGGAAGAAAAAATATTTTACTTATCTCATTCCTGATTTTTTTAATCGCTTATAGCGGTTTTGCTTTCACCAAAAATCTATGGCTTATCGGCTCTTTATTTTGTTTGTATGGATTATACCAGGGCATTTTCAGGGCGGTTGGAAAAGCGATGGCGGCAGATTTTGTTCCATCACAGTTGCGAGCAAGCGGCATCGGTTGGTATTCGACGACTATTGGGCTAACCGGACTCGTTGCCAGTATAGTAGCCGGGCAGCTTTGGGACAAAGTAAGCCACTCTTCCGTTTTTATTTTTGGAGCCCTTTTTTCATTGATCGGAATTATTTCATTGATCCTGCTAATACCAGGTAAAAAAGCAAACGCTGTTCAATGAATTGAAAATAATGCTGTTTGAAAAATTAATATTTGCATTATTTCTTGCTTTGCTGAACCAGGTAAAATTCTATTCCACTTTTACAACTACTTTTCCTTTAGTCTTATGTGTTTCGACTGCCTTATGCGCCCAGGCAATCTGGTCTAATGTGAAAATTTTATCTACAAAAACTTTCAAATTTTTTTCCTGTAAAAGACTGGCGATGATTCGCATTTCTTCTCCATCTGCCCGCATCATTGGCCAGCTCAGTTTGATATTTCGTTCGTTTGCAAGTTCTATTGCTTTTGGATCATTTTTGGTGGAAGAGGGAAGGCAAACCACGTTGCCACCCTGTTTTACACAAGAAATCGTTCTATACAAAACGTCGCCTCCCATTGCATCCAAAGCACAATCCAAATCATGAACGATATTTTCAAACCTTTCTTTTTTGTAATCAATAAACTGATCAACATCCAGTGATTTTAAAAATTTTTCATTTTTCTCCGATGCAGTTCCGATCACATATGCGCCATTCATTTTTGCAAACTGAACCGCCAAATGACCAACTCCACCGGCCGCCGCCTGGATGAGTATTTTTTCTCCTGATGATACTTTTAATTCTTCATTAATCGCCTGGTAAGCCGTTAAACCGGCAATTGGAATTGCTGCCGCTTCTTCAAACGAAATATTATCTGGTTTTATCGCAAGTAACTTCGGATCGGCAAGAGTAAATTCTGCATAAGCGTTTCCCAAACGTGGAAAACCAACACATCCAAAAACGTGGTCGCCGGTTTTGAATTGAGTAACATTTTCGCCCACATTTTCAATAATACCACTTACGTCCCATCCCAAAATAACCGGTAGTTTAATTTGTTTCGAAATGCCGCTGGTTCCTGCTCTTACTTTCGTATCTACCGGGTTTATGCCGATTGCTTTTACTTTAATTAAAACCTGGTCTTCATTAATTTCCGGTTTGTCGACTTCGGTAATTTGCAAAACATCTGCATTACCAAATTCATTTATAATTGCTGCTTTCATTTAGATGTTTTTCTTTTTCTTAATTACAATCTGCTTGTTTTTTTGGACGGATGATCAATCTCAATGTAGGATTATTGGTAATAAAAGACCAGAACCAACTAAATGCTAATTTCACTTTATTTCTAAAGCCAACTAAAGGAATAATATGAACGAAAAGCCAGATCAGCCATGCAAAGAATCCGGTGAAAGAAACTTTGGGCAAATCCGCTACTGCTTCATATTTGGAAATAATGGCCATGCTGCCTTTATTATCATAAGCAAATGGTTTCGGTTTTTCACCTGATTGCATTTTTCTTAAATTTTCTCCCAAAAGCCTTCCCTGCTGTATCGCGACCTGTGCCAGCTGGGGATGACCTTTTGGATAATTTTTATCAGTGGTTTGCAAACAAATATCACCAATTGCATAAATATTTTTAGAATCTTTTACTTTATTATATTCATCTACCAAAATCCTCCTCGCATGTCCAATTTGTTCCGGTGATATCCCATCAACCTTGCGCGCAACTACACCAGATGTCCATATCAAACAATTGGTAGCAATTGTTTCTCCGTCTGCCATTATTACTTTTCCATCCTGATAATCTTTTACAGTTTTGTTTAATTTTATTTGCACGCCTAATTCACTCAAAACCTTATAAGCCGCATCCTGTGCTTTTTTGCTCATCGGGCCAAGGAGATGTGGGGAAGCATCTATCAGGTGAATCCGCGAATTGCCGCGTTTGATTTCAGGATATTCTTTTGCAACAATCGTTTGTCCCATCTCTGCAAGCATTCCTGCAATTTCAACTCCTGAAGGTCCGCCGCCCGCGATCACAATTGTTAATAATTTTTCTCTTTCTGCATCATCATTTGATATTACTGCATTTTCCATATTCAGCAATAAATGATTCCGGAGGTTAATCGCATCATCTACTGATTTCATCGGCAAAGAATGTTGCTTCACGTTTTCCATTCCGAAATAATTGCTTTCTGTACCAATCGCAAGCACGAGGTAATCATAATCGAGTGAACCAGTGGTAGTTTCAATAGTATTTTTTTCCGGATCCACTTTCAAAAGCATCCCATAATGAAAACGTACATTATTTTTTTCTGTAAACATCCTGCGAAATGGATAGCTGATATTTGAAGGCTCAATAAAAGCGGTAGCCACCTGGTAAAGCAATGGCGGAAAGAAATGATAATTGTCCTGATCCACCATCGTTACCCGAAACCTTTTATCTTTCCATATTTGTTTTACAATATTAACACCGGCGAAACCGCCACCAACAATCACTACTTTTTTAACTGTATCTGCCATGTTTAAACTTTTTCTCTAAAATTACTAAATAACAAGCCCCTTTATTGCCTAAAGACGGAATAGTTAATCAAAATAAATTTTATATGATCTAAGCATTTCTCTCAAATTTTATTCCTCAATTCAGCTGCTATACTTTCAGCAAATAAATTCTAAGGGTTAAAGAAAGGAGAATTCTTCGTTTTGCCATTTTATTTGCTGATGTTAAAAGCCTTGATTTTATTTTATTTCAGGGGAATTTCGACTCTGCTAAACTGTAAGTTTTGTGTACATTTGCACCCTAATTTTTAAATACAGGTATGGATAGGAATTCGATTATTGGTTTTGCGCTGTTGGCTGTTTTGTTTTTTGGATATTTTTATTATTCCAAACAAGGCCAATTAACAGCAGAAAGAGAAAAACAGCATATCCAGGATTCTCTGAACAAGCTGAAGCCAAAAATCGATACAACGGTCAAAATGCAGAAAGCAACTGATTCATTGGCCGCAAAGAAAGATTCTTCGCTTTCAGGATTAAAACAGGATAGCACCGGAAAAGAGCAATTCGTTACTGTGGAAAATAAAGTATTTAAAATTACTTTTTCCAATAAGGGAGGCCAGCCGCAGAAAATTGAACTGAAGGATTTTAAAACTTTTGATGGCAAACCATTGATTTTGCAGGATGGTAGTTTTAATAATATTTCTTACACTATCAATACCGGTATCAATCAAACGGCTCAAACGTCCGACCTTCTTTTTACGCCATTGCCGGTGCAAACAGAAAGAGATAGCAGCAAGGTGATTGGGTTTACATTACAAACAAATAATGGCGAATCTGTTGAACATCAATACGTCATCAAGCCGGATGATTATATGATTGCCTTTAATATCAAATTGAATGGTGCAAATAAACTGCTTACTCAAAATACCCTTAATCTTTTATGGCAGGCAAAGGCAGTAAAGATGGAGAAGGATATTGAATGGGAAACGCAACAATCGCATGTTTCATTTGTAGAAAATGGTGATTATGATTTTGAGCATGTGGTAAGAGGAAAAGATGATGATAAGAAGTTTGTGCGTCCGGTAGATTGGCTTGCTTTGAATCAACAATTTTTTGCAGCAGCAATTGTCGCTAAAAATAAATTTTCTTCAGGGGAAGTTACATGGCAAAGCCCGAATGATACCAGTTTACACATTATTGCCAAAGCAACTGCGAATCTAAAATTAAATGTAACACCAGGAAATGATGCAGTGGTTCCACTAGAACTTTTTTATGGTCCCAGCGATTATAAAATTTTGAAATCTTATGGCAATCAAATGTATAATATGGTTCCCCTGGGAAGTGGTATTCTGGCTTTTGTAAAATATATTAACCGTGGCTTTATCATGCCGGTTTTTAATTTTCTTTCGAGTAAAATCGCCAGTTATGGTTTGGTGATTGCGCTCCTTACGATTATTATCCGTTTACTTATTTCGCCGCTTACTTATCAAAGTTATCTGAGTGGAGCGAAAATGAAATTATTGAAGCCCGAATTGGAAGTTTTGAAAACGAAGTTTAAGGATGACAAACAGGCCTTTGGTATGGAACAAATGAAATTGTACAGAAGCGCCGGCGTCAATCCTCTTGGTGGATGCATTCCCGCTTTATTCCAGGTGCCGATATTTTTTGCTTTGTACGATTTCTTTAATTCAAACATCGCACTACGCCACCAAAGCTTTTGGTGGGCGAAAGATTTATCTACTTATGATTCGATTTATCATCTTCCGTTCAATATTCCATTTTATGGCGACCACGTAAGTTTATTTACCATTACCGCGGCTATTACCAGCATGCTGATTTCTGTTTATGGAATGAGTAATATGCAGGACAATAGCAATCCGGTGATGAAATACCTGCCTTTCATTTTTCCGGTTATTTTGATTGGTGTTTTCAATAGAATGCCGGCCGCACTTACCTGGTATTATACGGTTTCAAATACCATTACGCTTCTTATTCAATTCGTGATTCAGAAATATATCATTGACCATGATAAAATAATGGCGAAACTTCAGGAAAATAAAAAGAAGCCGGTAACGCAAAACAAATGGCAGGAAAGAATCACAGCGATGCAGGACTCGAATACCAAACTTAAAACCATGAAGGAAAAAAGTGATGCTTTGAAAAAGAAAAGATAGTTTTTTTAGTTGCAACCTTTGGAAGCATAATCTTATCTATATCATTGAATTATCTTTAAATAATAAGCATATTATGAAATCTTATTCAATTGTATTTCTTCTTTCTTTTGCTTTTCTTTCATTTTCTTCGACGGCACAAAAAACGCTCTCAGAAGGAACACTGGTTTACAATATGTCTGTAGAAACAGGAAGCGGAGAACCGAAAATGGCCGATATGCTTGATGGAGCTACAACTACCATTTATCTGAAAGGAAATGAAAGCAGAACGGAATTGGTGAGTAGTCTCGGTCGTGAAGCGACGATTTATGACGCAGCTACCGGGAAAGGTGTGATTCTGAAAGATTACAGCGGACAGAAATTAATGATAACAATGACTCCTCAAAACTGGGAGCAGAATAATAAAAAATACGAAGGAATCGTTTTCGACAATACGAATGAAACTGCAACGATAGCCGGTTTTAAATGTAAAAAAGCCATTGCTAAATTGAAAAACGGAACCAGTTTTACGGTTTATTATACCACAGATGTAGATGTTGCCAATAAATCTTACGATGCACAGTTCAAAACCCTGCCCGGATTACCTGTTCAATATGAAATGGAAAACGGCAAGATGAAATTTAAATTTACCCTTGCTTCCATTAATTATAATCCCGTGCCTGCTTCCAAATTTGAAATTCCTACTTCTGGCTACCGTGTGATGACTTATGAGGAAACAAAAGCGAAATAGCTTTCAACATTATCATCCAAAAAAAAGAAATTGGATTTATTTCTCGTTTTACTGGTAAGTCATACATCGTTTCAGCAAAACAATAAATACCCTCATTTTCTTTTTTAAGGAATTCACATTATCTAACCTTTGATTCTCTTTAAAAGTAAAATGATATAAGAAACAAATTTTAATCACTTCGTTGAAACGAAATAACAAAAATTTTGAAATGGTGTCTGAAAAATCAGATCGGCTATAATAAGAAAAACCTGCAATTTCTGCAGGTTTCTTATAAAAACACTTTTATGAAACTATTATTATTTCCTTCCCCTGATAATTAATTTATAACCATCTTTCTGGCTGTATTCAGGGATTAATATTTTTTGTTTGTACGGTAAAATATAAACTGTATTTCCTTTTTTATATGAGATATAAGCATCACTTACCAAAGAGTTCCCAATTTGTTCCTGGTCTGTAAGGAAACTGCCTCTGTACGTAAGTCCCGATTTTAAATTAAAGGGAATAGAATTTTTTAAATTGCCGTTTGTCTTTATATTGAGCTGGGTTCTGTTCTTTTTCACAAAACCGCCCCTGTCTGCGAAAGCGAAAACACATACTCCGCAAACAAGCAATAATACCGTTACTATTTTGGAATATTTTGTCATTTGTGAAAACTTTATTAATCTTATAACCGCAAAATTAAGAATTTATTGTGATAAATTAAAGCCATTCATCACATTTTTTTTCGAAATCCAACAAAAAAATACCAAAAGAGGTTTTGTTTTAAAATAATCAGTACTTTGTAGCTATAAGTTCAACGATTATGAAAGATAACCATTACAGGCAGGAAAGAGAGGAGATGAATGAACTGTTGCGTCAGTATAATAATTTTAAATCTGGCCGAAAATTCAATTTTATTGAAGAAGAATCGTTTCATCGCCTGATCGATTATTTTGATGAAAACGATAATCTTTCTGCGGCTTTGGAGGCGTCAAACTTCGCCATCGAACAATACCCATATTCGTCGACTCTTTATATAAGAAAAGCGGATATTCTTATCGCCACCCAGCATTATCATGAAGGTTTGTCCATTCTTGGAAAAGCGGAAGTTTTAGATAGTAATGATATTAATCTTTATATTTTAAAAACCGATGCTTACCTCGCTCTGGATTACCAGGAAAAAGCGGCGGCTTTACTGGAAAAAGGAATTGTGGTTTTTGATGGAGAAGAAAAGATTGAATTGCTTTTTGAACTTGCCGATGTGTATGATGACTATGAGGATTTTGAAAAAGTTTTTAATTGTCTGCGTTTGGTGTTAGAGCAGGATCCGACCAATGAGGAAGCGCTTTATAAAATTTGTTTTTGGGCAGATTACACCGGTAAAAATGAAGAGAGCATCAAAATTCACGAGGACATCATTGAGGAGCATCCGTATTCTCATTTGGCATGGTTCAACCTGGGCACTGCTTACCAGGGATTAAAATTGTATGGAAAAGCAATCGATTCATATCAGTATGCCATCGCAATAGACGAAAAGTTTGACTATGCTTATCGCAACCTTGGCGATGCATATTTAAGAATCAAAAAATATCGTGACGCTATAGAGGCGCTTCAAAAAGTACTGGAGCTTTCTATGCCTGAAGAAGTCATTTATGAAGCAATTGGATATTGTTATGAAAAATTGAAAAGCCCCGCCCAGGCAAGATTCAATTACCGTAAAGCGGCTCATCTAAATTCTGCCGAAAGTCGCTTGTATTATAAAATAGCCGGCACGTATATGGAAGAAGGATATTGGGAAAGCGCTGTCAAAAATCTGGAAAACGCATTAAGTATTAACCGGGCACAACCCGATTATCATTTTGCCGTGGCGCTTTGTTACATCCAATTGGGAAGGATAAAAGATGCAGTGATTCATTTTACTCATTTTATAAAGGCGCGGCCAAAAAATGTAAAAGGCTGGAAAGAACTGATCAAGTGCCTTTATGATGCTGAATATTACGAAGAAGCGCTCGAGCAAATTTACAATGCACAAAAAAACACAGACGATAAACCATTGTTTATTTTTTACAAATCAGCGGTGCTTTTTGAAATGGGAAAATCAAAAGAAGCGTTATTGCAACTTCACAAGGCTATGCAAACTGCACCCACTTTATTAAAACAATTTGTCGAATTAAATCCTTCATTATTGCAGCATCCGGCGGTTTCTGATATTATCAGCAATTACAAAAAAGCATTGAAGAAAAAGAAATAAAGGTTTCTATGTTGATTTGTGAAAGAATGATTCATATCAGTTATGAGTATGCTGTTCAAATTTTTTTCTACATCTTTGCTTCTGCCAAACTATATTTGCGCATCTCAATAATTTAGTATGAATTTTAATCTGAATCAAATCCCTGACAGGGTTGAAAAGCCCCGTAAGTATGGTGTAACGATGATCATGGATAAAGGGCTAAGCCTGGAAGAAGCGAGGAATTTAATAAGCGTTGCACATCCACACATCGACATTATCAAACTTGGTTTTGGAACTGCTTATGTAACACCAAACCTTCACGAAAAAATCAATTTATACCAGTCGTTCAACATTCCGGTTTATTTTGGCGGCACTTTGTTTGAAGCTTTTTTGATAAGAAATCAGTTCAATGATTACATCCAGCTATGTAAAGATTTCGGCGTTACTTACATGGAAGTGAGTGACGGTTCAATCACGATTCCTCACACAGAAAAATGCGGATATATAGAAAAGCTTACCAAATATGGAACGGTTTTAAGTGAAGTAGGAAGTAAAGATGCAACACATATTATTCCGCCCTACAAATGGATAGAACAAATGAAGGCCGAACTGGAAGCCGGGTCGTCTTATGTAATTGCAGAAGCACGTGAAGCCGGTAATGTCGGGATCTATCGTGGCACAGGAGAAGTAAGAGAAGGTCTTGTACAGGAAATACTGACACAAATCCCGGGAGAAAGAATTCTGTGGGAAGCGCCACAAAAAGCACAACAACTTTATTTCCTCGAATTAGTTGGTTGCAACGCAAATCTTGGAAATATTGCTCCTTCAGAAATTATTCCTTTGGAAGCCATGCGTATTGGCCTTCGTGGCGATACGTTTCATCTCTACCTTGACAAAGAAACCGCGCAATGAAGATTTATGGATTGATTGGTAAAACACTTCATCATTCTTTTTCAAAAAGATATTTTTCTGAAAAATTCAGAAGTGAAAATCTTACTGACGTTCAATACAAAAATTTTGAAATAAAAAATCTTTCGGAGGGAATTCCAGGCTTAAAAAATAATTCTGAAGTAAAAGGATTAAACGTTACCATTCCGTACAAAACAGAAATTATCCCTTTTTTAGACCATCTTTCAGAAGAATGCAGGGAAATAAATGCCTGCAATTGCATCAAAATTGCAGACGGAAAATGGAGCGCTTACAATACCGATATTATTGGTTTTGAAAAATCATTTACTCCTTTCTTAAAACCATTTCAGCAAAAAGCATTGATACTTGGAACCGGGGGCGCCTCTAATGCAGTTGCTTTTGTCTTGAAAAAATTAAATATTGCTTTTGTAAAAGTTAGCCGGACAAAAAATCTTTCCGATTCAATTATTTCTTATGAAGATATTTCGGAAGAAACGATGAAGGATTTTCAAATTGTAATCAATACTACACCTCTAGGTACTTTTCCAAACGTGAATGAATGTCCTCCGCTACCTTATGAGTCTATTACGGACAGGCATTATTTTTTTGATCTGATTTATAATCCCGCAAAAACTTTATTTCTTTCGCTTGCAGAAAAGCATGGAGCTTTTATTGAAAACGGTGATAAAATGCTGATGATTCAGGCTGAAGAAAGCTGGAAAATATGGGGAAATGGCAAGTAGAAAGTTATGAGCGGCAAAACACAAGTTGCAAGGCGTACCAGTAAACGAATAAATAATCGAAATTCCTGTTAACGCCCTTCGCGATTAATTACCTGTTTTTCAAAATATTCCTTTGAATAAATACAAATAAAAATGCCTGTTTTTATTTAGCTTTCAATCTGTTTAAATATATTGCATAACCATTTATCAGATATAACGACAGGATGGGGCATACACGAAAGAAAATTTAGAACCAGTTGAATTTGCTTCTTTAAACAACTAAAAAACCACTCACCTTATATGCACTTACATCTTGTAGATTACGGAATCATTGGCCTGTATTTTTTGTTTGTAATCGGCATTGGTTTTTTATTAAAAAAGAGAATAAAAACCGGCAATGATTTCCTGATGAGCACGCGCAACATTCCGTTGTGGATTACGAGCCTTGCATTTATTTCTGCAAACCTCGGAGCACAGGAAGTATTGGGAATGGCGGCAAATGGAGCCAAATACGGACTTTACACTGCGCATTTTTATTGGATGGGTGCTGTTTTAGCCATGTTGTTTTTAGGTGTTTTCATGATGCCGTTTTATTATGGTAGTAAAGCTCGCAGTGTACCGGAATTTTTGAAACTTCGCTTTGATGAAAAGACCAGAACATTCAATGCGCTGACCTTTGCAGTAATGACCATTTTTTCTTCCGGCATTTCTTTGTACGCCTTAGCCATGTTGATGCAAACAATTCTTGGATGGGATTTTAATGTATCTATTTGGCTGGCTGCGGGTATCGTCTTAGCTTATACGTTTTTAGGTGGATTGACCAGTGCCGTTTACAATGAAGTGCTTCAATTCTTTTTGATTGTTTTGGGAATTGCGCCTTTGGTCTATATTGGGTTTCACCAAGTTGGTGGCATAGACGGAATTCTTGCAAATGTAGATAACGCTAAATTACATCTATGGAAAGGGATGAGCGATCCGGCTACCAACCCGATGGGTACTGATGCATTCAGCCTGATATTTGGATTGGGTTTTGTGCTTGCTTTTGGATATTGGTGTACAGATTTTTTAGTAGTACAAAGAGCGATGATTTCACACAATTTAAATGATGCAAGGCGTACGCCAATTATCGCTGCTTTACCAAAAATTTTTATGCCGCTGATTGTAATTGTTCCGGGAATTTTATTACTTGCTTTACAAAAAGAGTTTTCGGGTTTTGAACTTCCCTTAAACACAAACGGACAAACGGATTATAACATGGTACTTCCTTTGTTATTATCAAAACTTTATCCGAGCGGAATTTTGGGAGTTGGAATTACTGCCCTGATTGCTTCCTTTATGTCGGGAATGGCCGGAAATGTAACTGCCTTTAATACGGTTTTTACTTTTGATATTTACCAAACCCATATTAAAAAGAATGCGAGCGAAAAGCATTACTTATATGTAGGAAAAGCGACTACAGTAGTTGGAATTTTGTTGTCCATCCTTACCGCTTATGTGGCACGTGGATTCAATAGTATCATGGATTTACTGCAATTGGTTTTCAGTTTTGTGAACGCTCCTTTATTTGCTACATTTTTTCTCGGAATGTTTTGGAAAAAAACCACGCCTAATGGCGCTTTCTGGGGTTTGTTATCCGGCACAGGAGCGGCTGCGCTCACTTATTCGCTGACGACAGCAGAAGGAAAAGGCGGATGGATTGCAAATCTTCATACTTTTTATTCCGGCACAAGCCAGGCGTTTAACATTGCCTGGATTGCGTTTGTCATTTGTTTTGTTATAACAGCAGTAATTAGCTTCGTAACGAAACCGAAACCTGAAAATCAATTGGTTGGTCTTGTTTACAGCCTTACGCCAAGGCAAAGAGATAAGAACCGCGTTTGGTACAAGAATCCGGTTTGGCTTGCAATTATCATGTTGTTAATTACTGTGTTCTTCAATATTCTTTTCTATTAAAATAAAGATGATGAATAAATTTTTTGACCTGCGTTTTGTAATCGGTATTTTTTTTCTGGCAGTAGGAATTTTATTATTGCTCTATAGCTTTACAAATCCAACAGTTATGCACGCAGCCGTGAACCGGTGGTGTGGAATTGTATTTATGGTATTCGCATTGATAATGATTGCTTTGGCTTTCGGAAAAAATCCACAGGATAAGTTGTAGCGATTTTTAGAAATTATATTTCAATATCGTCTGGCAGAGCAAGAAATAGCCGGTTTTTTGGTTTTACTGATTTTAGCTCTAGAGTCATATGGAAATACAGTAAAATCACACTGCGCTATTTCGTCTCAATTTCAATAATTGTATCTACATCATTCAATTTAATTCCATCAAGATTTACCGTTAAACCGTTCTTATCCTGTTTGTATTTTACTTTTTTATCTGTTCCCAGCAATTGGCAACTTTTTACTTTACCTGGAATTCCAGTTATAAGAATAGGCTGACTAGAATCTTTTAAAATGTGGACATAGAACGTTTTATTTTTTGCGGTAACAACGCCCCAATCTTGCGGTGGCATAATGTTTCCTCTAGTTCCGTAAATACTTTCGCCATATTGCTGCATCCATTTTCCTACTTCTTTTAAAGTATCAACAAATTCATTTTGAATTTTTCCATTGGGCATCGGGCCTACATTTAATAAGAAATTTGCATTCCGGCCGGCAGCATTTACGAGGTAATGAATCAATTGATTTACTGATTTGTAATTGTCATCTTTGATATCAAATCCCCACGAGCCATTCATCGTTTCACAGGTTTCCAAGGGCAGTTTGTCCGATGCCTTTTGAAAACTTAATCCTGATTTATTTTGCCCCGGAAGATCTCTTTCAAACATTTGGAAATCTTCTCCCGCAAATGGCGTCAGGTGATGATTATTTCCAATCAAACACTGTGGTTGAAGTTTATGAATGAGTGCATAAATTTCAGGTAAATGCCAGTCTACTTTAGGTGTCCGGTCTTTTGCACCTTCCGGAGCAGTTTGGTCCCAATATCCATCAAACCAGATTCCTGCTATTTCTCCATAATTTGTGAGTAATTCTGTCAACTGGTTCTCCATAAATTTTATGTAATCATTCCAGTTGCCATGTACAGTTCTTCCGGTTCCCTGGCCAGTTCTGCCGGTCCACCACGAGTAATCATCGCGCCGCCAGTCTAATAAAGAATAGTATAAGAAAAGCTTCATGTTTTGTTTATGACATTCATCTGCAATCATTTTTACCACATCTTTTTTATAAGGCGTGTTCATGATATTGAAATCAGAATATTTAGTATCCCAGATACTAAAACCATCGTGATGCCTGGTGATTAAAGTAATGTATTTCATGCCCGCATTTTTTGCCATGCTCACCCATTCATGTGCATCAAATTCCGTCGGATAAAAAAAATGTTCGAGGCGTGTATAATCTTTTACATGGATGTTCTGATTATTCATCGCCCATTCGGCATCGCCAAGTATACTGAATACGCCCCAATGAATAAACAAGCCAAATTTTGCATCCTGAAACTCGCTTCTGGCTTCAATATTGGCAGATGTCGGAGTATACGTTTGTGCATGACCGTTATTAATTGCGATTACAGTAAACAGACAAATAATTAGAACTTTAATTTTCATTTTCTAAGTATTAAGTTTTAAAAATCCCCCATCAATCGGATAATCGGTGCCGGTAATAAATGACGCTTCATCGCTGCATAAATATAACGCCAAAGCAGCTACTTCTTGCGGTCTAGCCATTCTTCCGATCGGTTGTGTTTTTGATAATTTTTCAAACATTTCTTTTTCATTTCCCGGATAGTTTTTTTGCAAAAATCCATCTACAAAAGGTGTATGAACTCTTGCTGGAGAAATGCTATTGCAGCGGATATCATCCCTGATATAATCTTTTGCAACAGACAAAGTCATTGCAGCAACAGCGCCTTTAGCCATTGAGTAAGCAAACCGGTCTGCAAGCCCTGACCATGCGGCAATCGATGCCATATTTACAATAGCGCCACCACCATTTTTTTTCATCAGCGGAATGGAAGCAAATAAACAATTATAAACGCCTTTCACATTTACATTTACAATTTTGTCAAAATCTTCTTCAGAAGTGGTGTCAGCTCTGCCAATATGGGCAATGCCGGCATTGTTTATCAAAATATCATGCGTTCCTATCGCTTCAAATGTTTGAATTACTTCTTTTTGATTGGCCACATTACAAGAATAAGCAAATACATTTCCCTCATTCTTTTTGATTTCTTCAACCGTTGATTTTGCACTTTCTTCTGTTAATTCAATAATGTGAACTTCGGCACCTTGTTTAGCAAATAGAATGGCTATCGCTTTGCCAATGCCGCTGCCGGCACCCGTTATCACTGCTTTTTTGTTTTTTAAAGAGAACATTTTAATTATTTTATTATTTAATTATTCTTCATTCAGCCAGTTTATTATTTTGCTTTAAAATGTTGGTAGCAGTAAAGCAACTTTTATCCGTAATTCTTAATTCTGAATTTCTAATTCATATTTCACATTTCTTATTCTTCAACAATCCTATATCCTCTCCATCCATACCATGCTACAACAATAAAGCAGACTAACGGTACTGCGTATGCGTAATTGATAGAGTAATTGTCGGTTATTTTTCCCATAATAAACGGCACCAGAGCTCCGCCAACGATCGACATAATAATAAATGACGAAGCCTTCTTTGTATGATGCCCCAAATCTTTAACCCCAAGGGCGAAGATGGTCGGAAACATGATGGATTCAAAAAAGAAAACCGCTATTAAAGAATAGACGGAAAATATTCCTTTTCCTGACACAACTACAATGCATAAAAGGATATTAATAATTGCATAAAGTGTCAGGAGCTTGTTTGGTGAAATAATTTTCATTAACCCGGTGCCTACAAAACGTCCCATTGTAAATAGTATCATTCCTACTCCTAATAGATATGCTGCCTGGGTATTGTTAATCCCTTTCCCTGGTTCTGTGCAATAATTGATGAATAAGGCCGCCACACCTACTTGTGCTGCAACGTAAAAAAACTGTGCAACAATTGCTCCGGTAAAATTTTTATGTTTGAATAAAGGTTTTACATCCAAAGATTTTTCAGAAACCAATTTGCTTTCTTTTATTTCCGGAAGATGGGTTCGAAAAAATAAAAAGGCGATAATTAAAACGATCGCTCCGATGATCAAATACACCATTTTTACTGAATCAAGGTTGCCGGAATTTTGTTTTCCAAAAAATAAATTCGCACCGATGATGGGGCCAATAAACGAACCAACGCCATTAAAACATTGAGAAAGATTTAGACGAAACTCAGAGGATTCTGGTTTTCCTAAAACGGTAACATAAGGATTGGCGGCTGTTTCCAGGCATCCAAGCCCGGACGCCAAAATAAATAAAGCAATCAGAAAAAAATTAAAATCAGATCGTTGTGCAGCAGGATAAAATAAAAATGCGCCGAAAGCATACAACAGTAAACCAAGAATTATTCCTCTTTTATAGCCAAACTTATTCATGAAAAAACCAGCAGGTAAAGCGATTAAAAAATAGGCGCCGAAATAAGCAGCTTGCAGCAACGTTGATCTTGCGGTCGTAATATTTAATGTTTCCTGGAAATGTTTATTCAGAACATCCAATAAGCCATAGGCCGTGCCCCAAAGGAAAAATAAACTAGTGACCAGGATGAGTGGCAGCGTATAATTTTGCGCAGGAATATTTTTAGAAGTTGAAACAGAAACAGGAGTTGTCGATAAAGCCATGGTTAAGGTTTATAAAAATTAAAGTTCAAAAATTTTATTCATTAAAACCCATTTTTCTCCCGGCTTTGCCTTAGGTAATGCCTGCTGGTATTTCCACATCAATTTTTCCCATTCCTGTACTTTTGGACTGGCGTTATCCGTTGCATTTTTTTTATCAAAAGAAAAACTTTTATCGGTTTCCATAATCATAAAAAGCCGGTTGAAAACCCGGTAAATTTCCAAATTGGTAATCCCTGAATCCTTAATTGAATCAAGCACTTCAGGCCACACGGCCTGGTGCTGTTTTTCGTATTCAGCAATTAAAGTTTCATCATCTTTTAGATCGAGCGCTAAGCAATATTTCATTTATGTAAATTAGATTATTGAAAAGAATATACCTATTGCAATATTATCTTTCTCTTGCATTATATTATCTTTATCCCCGCAAAAATTCTTATGAAAGTTCTTCAGACAGAAATAAGTCCACACATCAATAGTTATCTTTCTTTGATTGAACGTGATGAAGCGTTTTTTAAAGCGCCGTTTCATTTCCATCCGGAAATGGAGTTGGTGTACATTCTTGAAAGCTTTGGCAAAAGAATTATTGGTGATAACATCGAACCATTTGGTGTAGGCGATATGGTTTTTATTGGGAGCAACCTTCCGCATCTTTGGATGAATGATGAAATTTTTTATAACGGAATTGCCGGCTTGAAAGCAAAAGCAATTGTTTTATATTTTAATAAAAATATTTTCAGTCCTGCTTTTTATGAAATGAAAGAAGCATTTAGAATGAATGAATTTTTTCAAAATGCTGAAAAAGGAATGCGCATCCATGGTGAGACAAAAGAAATGGTTGCAGAGAGATTTACGTGCCTTTTACAGAAAAAAGATTTTGAAAAGATGGTGGGACTACTTGAAATTCTCCATCTGCTTTCTCTCTCAAAAGACATTAGTTTTATTACCAGCGATGGTTATCATGCTCAACTAAAACATGCTGAAACTGACCGTCTATCTGCTGTTTATAAATACGTGCAACTTCATTTTAAAGAAAATATCAGTCTGGGAACCATTGCCAATATATCCAATCTTACGCCACAGTCTTTTTGCCGGCTTTTTAAAAAAAGAACCGGAAAAAGTTTTGTTGAATACCTGAATGAAGTGCGGGTTGCTGCTGCCTGCAAATATTTATTAGACACCGATTGGAGCATTTCTGAAATTGCCTATAACTGTGGCTATAAAACCGTTTCTAATTTTAATAAACTCTTTAAAAGCATTACCAGAACAAGCCCCAAAATTTATCGCACAAATGCAGATGTGTTGATTAGCAATTAGCTAATGTGCAAATAAATTATGTGAAAATGTGAAAATTAAAAGATTTTCTCGTAAATGAAAATTCCGGTTATTTGTTTGTTTGCTGATCTTAGCTCTTCTAAACCTTCTAAACGTTACTAAAGCAATTTAATAATCTGTAGAATATTTCAATCTTCACGCTGTTTTATCTCAAATTCTCCGTTTAGCTTAATATCTTCAGAAGATGCGCCCACCATTACTTTGAAGGTTCCAGGTTCTACCACAAAATGCATATCGCGGTTCCAAATGGAAAGATCATCAGGAGTTAATGTAAAGTCGACAGTTTTTCTTTCTCCGGTATTCAAGTGAACTCTTTCGAAACCACGCAATTGTTTTTCATAAGTAGTAACGTCTGTAACTTTTTCATTAATGTATAATTGCACCACTTCATCGCCTTCTCTTTGTCCGGTGTTTTTTACATCAAAGCTCACATTTATATTTCCTTGTGAATTTTGTTTTGAAGGAGTGATTTTTAGATTGCTGTATGCAAAAGTGGTATAACTGAGGCCATAACCAAAGGGATATAATTTTCCTTTCAGGCGCGCATGTTCTCCTGCATCTGTTTGGGCATCAGGCTTCGATGGAAAATTCATCGGCAACTGCCCAACGGAACGCGGGAAAGTAAGTGTGAGTTTCCCACCCGGGTTATAATCCCCAAATAAAACATCAGCAACGGCAGTGCCACCATAAGTTCCCGGATACCACGCTTCAACAATGCCATCTATATTCTCTTTTACCCAATTAAAACTGATCGGTTGAGAGTTAATAAAAACTACGACAACGGGTTTGCCTGTTGCTTTGATCGCTTTGATCAGATCAAGCTGGAAACCAGGCAAGGCAAGAGTTGTACGCGACTTACTCTCACCGGCAGTTTTTGTGTTTCCACCCATTACCATGATTACTGCGTCTGAATTTTTTGCAACAGCAATTGCAGAATCCATTTGCTTTTGTTCTTCAGTTGTTGGGGGTTGTGGCAGCACTTCGCTTTCGGGCCATGTTTTATCCACTATCTCACAACCTTTGGCGTAATTCACCAAAACATCTTTTCCCAGTTTTTCTTTAATTCCTTGGAGTACAGTAGTTCCTTTCGTTCCATGCGGCCCGTAATGAGTATCGGCATAATCTGCATTATTGGCATTAGGTCCAAGAACTGCAATAGAATGAATTTTTTTGCTTAAAGGCAAAATGTTATTGGCGTTTTTTAATAAAACAAGACACTCCCGAGAAGCTTGCAGAGAAATCTTTTTATGTTCCGGATTATTTACAGTTTCTACTGATTTTTGTGCATCTTCAATATAAGGATGATCAAATAAACCCAGCCAGAATTTTACTCGAAGTACATCTCTTACTCTTTCATTTAAAGTTTCCAAAGAAACTTTTCCATCGAGAATATCTTTTCTCAAAGGAAGAATCATCGTGGATGGCGAAGAAAAATTTGTCCGTACATTCATTCCCGCATTCACTGCCTGAGCTACAGCATCGTCGCGGTCTTTTGCCACGTGATGTTTGCTGAAAAGATATTCCAGCGCGTCACTGTCGGAAACAACATAACCATTAAATCCAAATTCCTGCCTTAAAACTTTCGTAAGCCAGTAATAACTTCCGATGATCGGAATGCCATCATAATCATTATAAGAAGCCATCACACCCAAAATTCCGGCTTCTTTAATGACGTGTTCAAAAGAAGGAAGTAACAAGGTTTTTACTTCCCGTAAAGGCATCTGTGGATCGGTTCTGGCCAGTCCTTCACGTGCACCGAAATTCGCGCTGTAAATAGCAAAATGTTTTGCGGTAGAAACAATTGTATGATCCTGCTGCATGCCTTTAGCCATCTCTACTCCCAGCCTTGCAGCGAGATATGGAGACTCGCCGTAAGACTCCTCAAGTCGACCCCAACGCTGATCCCTGGCCACATCGAGGATTGGCGCATATACATTTGTATAACCCATTGCACGAGCTTCCAGGCCGGTAATTCTACCGACTTTATTTACCAGATCTTTATCCCAGGTATTTCCCAATGCAAGCTCTGTTGGGAAACCTGTAGTTCCATAAGCTTCCACTCCCCGAATTCCTTCGTCAGTAAAATCTACTGGAATGCCGAGTCGTGTATCTTCTATAAAAAATGCCTGTGTGGTATTCATAGCCCACACATGTTTTTTTATATCGGTGATAATATCAAGGTTGTGAACAGGAAAACCATTCAGATGTTCATCAATATTTGCAATACCATCTTTCCAGATTTCATTTTTCCATTCAGGCGTAGGAAGCGAATCTTTTAAAACACGATGATAGCCATACAGAGTTGCCATCTGGCAGGTTTTTTCTTCCATCGTCATTTGAGATAAAAGATCGTCAATCCTTTTATCTACTGGTTGTTCAGGATCCTCGTAAATATCTTTTTTGCCATTTTTATTCAGGTCAATCCAGCCTTTGTGATAGATGTTTTTCATCTTTGGTTGAAAAGATTGTGCAGAAGAATTTTGAAAAAAGAAAAAAGTAAGAATTAAAAAAGTAACTGCAGGAACGCGTTTGAATAGAATCATACTAATGAATTTTTAAAACATCTTACATTATAACGGTGACGTACAAACGAAAATAAAAGATGATGCAAATTGAAGCTTCAAAAGTAGAAAAATATTAATTCATTTAGGGTGTGCCTTTATTAAAAGAATAAATGAGGAAATAAGAAACGTTGTTATTTATTGATTTGCTGTAAAAGGAAATTAATAAAATTTAAGCATTTAATATGGAATGTGAATGCCGTCCGTCAGTCTGAAAAAGGTATTTTTTCAGTCCTTGATTTAAGGAATGACACTACCTCTTCATCTGAATGATAACGGTCATCCAGCGTTACGTAATTCTTCGCAAGCAGATCATACCGCTTTCTCATAAGCCAGATAAAAACATGCAAAAAATGAATGCCATCAAAGACAATTGCTTTGTTGGTTACATATTTATTTAGGGTTTTTTGAAAATAAACCGGATGCTCGGTCCAATGCATACTCTGTTTTTCATGATGGCTGATATGGTAGCCATCATTCCAACACTTGAGATTGTATTTTGTATTGATACAGGTAATGCTGCTCTTATATTCATTACCCGGATCGGTTGCATCAATAAAAGAATGCTGCGCCCAGTTACCCATCATGGCAACAAGCCGGTAAATGAAAAAAGGAATGATAAACACCCAAAGTGTCGCTTTAAAACTAATAAAACTTAGCGCTATGCAAAACACGATGAACAATATTTCACCTCGAACAGAGCGATACATTAATTTCTTTCTTTTTTTTCTGAAAAAATAAGCCGCCAGATCATATACTCCTCTGAATAAAAAAGAACCGAAATATTTTAGAAAATCTTTTAAAGAATCTCTTTGAAAAGGCATCGTACTGCTTTCATCATCTTCCAGGTTATTTTCCACATGGTGCATACCAATATGATGGGTAAAATAAGTTTCAGGAGAATGTCCAAAAAATGGAGCTATCACCCATGGGAGATAGTAATTCATGAACTGATGCTTCTTATTGAAAAAAGCGCGGTGACTGGTACAATGCAGCATGAGGCCAAATGGACCTTTAAACACGAAATTATTCAAATACGCATATGCGATTGCAACAAGCCACCAAATCCATCCTTGTATAAAAGGCATGTATAACAATATGCCAAGGGGAATCAAGGTGAACGATATTTTTAGCGTAAGATAAATAAAAGGCAGGTCGCGCTCATCACGGATCCATTTTAAAAAGAATTGATCAAGAGAGGAATATTTTTTTGGTTTTACAAATACCGGATCTGTGATTACTGTTAAATGCTTCATGATATTGGAATCTACCGGCGTTTCTTTTGATTTTGTTTTAAATTTTGCCGGCCTCTCTCAAAGATATAGCTTTATCCGTTGAAATACGTTATAATCTAACCGGGAATTTCCTTTAAAAGATATTCACTTTGACAGTGCAAATGAAGGCAACAGTATTGTATAACCCAGGGAATATACAGCAGCAGGCAAAATTTTTTTCAGATTACTTAAGATAAAATACCATCATTCCCCCGAAGGCTTTTTCAGAGTTACATTTATACTTACCGGGATACCGAAGTTCGGAGTACCATCTACATTCCAGGTAAATTTTTGCATACGCGGCGACCGGCTGTTTCCACAACCTTGTCCTGCTGTGCTGTTTGCATGATAAAGAATCCAATCTTCAGTACCATCCCTTGATTTAAAAAAGCTGTTATGCCCGGGAGAAAATGCACCACCCGAAGCAAAAGTGTTGAAAACGGGTGTCGCGGTTTTATTCCAATCGGATGCATTCATGGGATCGCCATTTTCTTTTAAGGATAACAAGCCCAAACAGTAATTATCTGTCCAGCATCCGCTGGCAGAGTAAGTGATAAACAAATTGCCTTGGCTGTTCATGAGCATTTCCGGCCCTTCATTTACGGTAGGCGGAGCGCCGGCTTTTTCCCAGTCATAAGTTGGAGAAGATATGAGCACCCTGTCGCTGCTTATGGTAAGAGGATCGCTCATTTTAGCGATGTAAATATTCTGTTCACCGTTTGTGTTTCCCGGCCATCCCGACCAAAGCATATAGAGCTGGTTTTTGTATTCAAATACACTTGGATCGATCGCCCACTTATCAGAAACATCGGTTACTTTTCCCTTCAAGATCCAATTATCTGACATCGGATCGGCAGAATCATTTTCTAAAACAAAGACGCGATGGCTGTTATTGCTTCCACTATCGGCAGCAAAATACATGTACCATTTGTTTTGCAAATAATGAAGCTCCGGTGCCCAGATATCTTTGGAATAAGCGCCACTCGTCGGTGGACTCCATATTGTTTTAATTACAGCGTTTTTCAAATCAGACATTTTGCTGGTTTTGTAAATCACCAGGTTTATTCCCGTCGTATGCGTGAAATAATAATTGGTGTCTTTCTGAACCACCCAGGGATCAGGGCCGGAAGAAAGCAACGGGTTAGTAAAGCCGGTATCGCTTACAAATACCGGCGGAGTAAGTTGCGCATTGCTTTCTCTTTTACATGAGCAGTTGAACAAACACAGAATTAGGATGCAATATTTGACCATGAAAAATTTTCTTGTTAAAAAAGTGGAACTGCTAAGGTGTTATATTTCTAATTTTTTCTCTAGAGAATTATCATTATTTGTTTGTTTGTTGCGCAATTAATATCCCGGATTTTGTTTTAAGTTTGGATTAATATCCAGGTCAAATTGGGGAATCGGCAAAAATTCATCTTTACCAATTTTGAAGTTTGCGAAGCCTGCATCTCTTGATGCCAGTTGTGGCCCAAGATCACCCCACCTTGCAAGATCTTCCCAACGATGGCCTTCACCGGTAAGTTCCGTAATTCGTTCGTGTTTTAGTTGGGTTAAAAAATCCTGCTGATTTAATCCTGGCATTACAGTAGATAATGGTGCAAGTCCGGCACGCTGCCGCACTTTATCTACAAAAGGATAAGCCAGATCAGTTTTACCCTGTGCATTCAAAGCCTCGGCGTATAATAAAAGAACGTCGGCATAGCGCACATAACGGTAGTTGTTTCCGGAATGAAAGACTTCTCCATCCATTGTAGCGTCATCCAGCTCTTTTCTAAAATAAACGTCATGGGTATTTGGAACGACGGTAGGATCACTTGAGTATCCAAGGGAGGAGAAAGTGCGGCCATAAACCATTGTATAGTCCGGTCCTCGTTCGTCGGTAGAATCATAGAGGAAGGTAGCTGCCAGTCGCGGATCGCGTTTACCATCAACCGTTTTTTCTTTTAAAAATTCCCAGACTGGCCATCTCCGTGCCTGGCCATCCGTAAATCCAATTGGCCTTGGTGCAAAAAAAGGCGGAATAGAAGTGCCATAATTCAAATTATCTGATCCTGGCGCTACGTCATCATCGTGCGAATCATTTGGATTAAGCGCGTTTTGCCATTCGAAAACTGATTCCGAATTGTTTTCAGAAGTTTCAATAAAATTACTGCGATAATCAGAAACAAGACTATAAACATCTTTGCCATCGCCTTCGGTAAGCCACTGTAGAGCCTGTTGTGCTTGCGCATACTTGTGTTGTTGCATATATGATTTTCCCAGCATTGCATAAGCTGCTCCTTTTGTAGCACGTCCCACATTAGCAGCATCATATTTTACCGGTAAAACGGCGGCAGCATCTGAGAAATCCTGTTCCGCCTGGGCAAAAACACTGTCTTGCGAAGAAGTAGGTGGGTAATCTGTGGGTTTGGAAGCGTGAAGCATGATAGGAACGTTTCCATAAATAGTAGCGAGATTATAATAAAAAAATCCACGCAAAAATTTTGCTTCCGCAATGTATTGCGCTTTTAAGGTCGCATCCATACTGATCGCAGGGACATTGTCCAAAACCTGGTTAGCGCGATTGATGCCAATATAATCATCCTGCCAAACGCTCGTTACCAGGTAATCGTTGTAATCTGTGATATGAAATACGTCGTACGTGTTTACAATATCCGGGTTCGGGCTGGTGCTGTATCCTTCATCGGAACGGATCATGGTCATAAAGTAAAGCCAGCGTGAAAGGCCTTCACGATGAAAAGTACTGTAAATAGCATTGATACCTAGCTGCGCATCATTAGCTGTTTTCCAGAAGTTTTCAGTCGTTGGCGTATTGGGATTAGGAATCGTGAGATCTTTTTTGCAACTGCAAAATCCGATGAGTGATATAATGAGTATGAAGATTATCTTTTTCATGTCTGTTTGATTTAAGAATTTAAAATCCGAATTGTAATCCGATAGAGTAGATCCTACTTGATGGCCAGTTACCTGCATCAAATCCGCGGGTAATAATTCCGGTGCCCTGCACATCGGGATCAAGGCCTTTGTATTTGGTAATCGTTACCAGGTTTTGTCCGCTGATATAAACATGAAGGTTAGAAATGCCCGGTTTCCTTAGAGTGTTATTCGGAACAGAATATCCAATTTCTAGATTTCTTAACCGCACATAAGAACCGTCTTCGATCCATCTTGAAGTTTGTGCCATATTATTCAATGAAACTTCCGGATCTGCGGGAACATCTACAGCTAAACGAGGATCACTTCCGTTCGGATTGCTCGAAGACCACGGATTAATGTCCTTTCTGAAATTCGTTAACTGATAGCTATCGAGCACTCTTCTGATATCATCGTATATTTTATCTCCAAAAACGCCGACTAGCTGGATATTGATATTGAAGTTTTTATACGAACCATTGAATTGAGCGCCTGCTTGTAAAGTGGGCCACGGCGAACCATCAAATTGACGGTCGTTGTTATTAATAGTTCCATCACCATTTGCATCTACATATTTTATATCTCCGGGTTTGGCGTCTGGCTGTATCTGTTTTCCGTCTTTACTTACATAGCTGTCGATTTCCTGCTGGCTTTTAAATATTCCATCCGTTTTTATGACATACCATTCACCAATACTATGACCTACCTGTGCACGGAGAAAATTCGTTGGTTCTATGTAATTTACCTTATTCCCCGCGGCATCTACTCCTTGATTGCCGACCGATAATACCTCGTTTTTAATCGTAGTTATGTTTGCAGATACATCCCATTTAAAAGGTCTGTCGTTTTTGCGATAAGTAGCTGCTACTTCAATACCGGTATTTCTGATTGAGCCTGCATTTGCAGACGGTAACCCTGTGCTTCCCAAATATTGGCCCAGTGGCAATTGTACCAGAACGTCTTTGGATAACGAATTGTATGCATCTGCACTTATTGATACCCGATTATCAAATAAAGTAGCATCGAAGCCAATGTTTTTCTGAATCCTGGTTTCCCAATGTAAATCAGGATTTGCTATTTGTGCCTGGTATTCTCCGACAAGCGGCGTTTGACCTACTCCATATACGGCGCGCGGATTGTTATTCAGCAAACCTATATAATCCCATGAACCGAGTACATCACTAAAACCAAGCTTTCCATAAGAAGCACGTATTTTTAAATCGTTTATCCAGCCTATTTTGAAAAAACTTTCTTTGCTGATTCTCCATGCCGCCGCCGCTGATGGAAAATAACCAGTTCTGAAATCCGGACCAAACCTTGAGTCCTGATCAATTCGTCCCGTTAATGTTACCAGGTATTTATCATTATATGTATAATTTATTCTGCCCAAATATCCGTGCGACCTCCAGAATACCGGCGTACCACCATCAGCGGAAGGATTTCCTAATGCGGAACCGATTGTTGTAAAGTACTGGCCGTTCACGTCCTGCAAAACCGTTCTTCCTGCATTTGTTACATCTCTTTTTTGCTCTGTACGTGAAAAACCAATGACGCCATTTATGTTATGCAATCCAAAATCTTTATTAAAATTCAGCGTATGTTCCAGCAGTAAGTTGGTAAAACGTTCTCTGTCTTCATTGATGCTGGTGGACGGCGGCTGGTTGGTGTATCTCCAGATCCCGGTATCACGAACTTCTCTGGTATAATCGAAACTTGCTTCCAGCCCTGCATTAAACCGGTAACTCAACCAATTGGTAAATTTCAGTTCAGCATAGGCATTACCTACAATTTTTGCGAAGTTGTAATTAACCTTATCTAATGCATTTACCGCTAAATAATTAGCCGCATAAGTCGGATTATCTGTAGTTCCCATTCCCCATCCTGCCGGATTATATTGAATTGTTTTATACTGGTCTCCCTGTACTGCGATGGTTGGAAGCATGCTCGCAGATTCATAGAAGACATTAATTCCACCTCCGGGATTGTTTCCATTGGTATTACTAAGCATCATGTTTTCTCCAACGGTCAGAATGCCTTTTTTGGCTTGTGTATTGATTCGCAGACTTGTTCTTTGAAAATCATTGCCAATCACTGGCCCTTTGTTGTCGTAATAGCTGCCCGATATCAGATAGTTACTGGTAGCAGAACCACCGGATATACTCATATTATAATCCTGGTCGTTTCCGGTTCTGAATATTTCATTTTGCCAGTTTGTATTGATCGTATTGTTCGCCACCTGGCTTGCGATCCCTGCAGGCAGGTTCAACCCCGAATTCTGATAAGCAGTACTTATTGTTTTTAAATAAGCAGGCGCATCCATGACGTTCCATTTTTTTGCAATTTGCTGGGCGCCGTATTTTGCAGAAAATGAGAATTTAGCCGGACCTTCTTTCCCTTTTTTAGTCGTAATGATGATTACGCCGTTTCCGGCGCGTGATCCATAGATAGCAGCTGCGGAAGCATCTTTTAAAATTTGTATTGAAGCAATATCATCGGTATTAATGGTTGTATTTGCGTCGGCAAGCATTCCATCAATTACATATAAAGGATTTGAATTGCCAAAGTTTCCTACCCCGCGGATTTCAATCGTTGCGTTCTGACCTGGAGCGCCGCCATTTCTGACAGTTACGCCGGGTACCAACCCCTGTAGCGATTCTGCAACAGAGCCGGATGTGATCTTGTTGACATCAGCCATGTTTACTACACCTGTAGCTCCCGTGAGATCTTTTCTTTTCACTGATTGATAACCGATTACAACGATGTCACTAAGTGCAGTACTGGACGGTTGCAGCGTTATATTAATTGTGGTACGACCATTTACATCTATTTCTGCCGTTTGGTAGCCTACATAAGATACCACAAGAGTTGCGTCAGAGGGAACGCTGATCGAATAACGTCCATTTGGATTGGAAGCGACACTAAAAGTGCTGTTTTTGACGTTGATGGTAGCGCCGGCTAACGGAATTCCCCCGGCTCCTGTAACTGTGCCGGTAACCACAATATCCTGCGGATCTTCCAACTCAGCCGATTCTATTACTACCAGATTGTCGGGCAGTACTTTATATTTTAGACCGGTATTCTTTAATAAAGCTGCCATCGTTTCAGAAATCGAATAGTCGTTAATATTCATATCCACTTTGGTATTCAAGGCAGGTACGTCGCTGTTGTACAAAAAACGGTAATCGCCCTGTTTTTCAATTTTCTGAATCACATTTTTGATTTTCACGTTTCTCATATTGAGCGAAATATTCGGTTGCGCTTTTATATCCGCATTGGTGCGCAAAATCCCAAGAAGGAAGAATAGAATTGTTAATTTCATAAGGAATAGTGCTTTAGACAATTCTTTTAAGAAATACTGCATGCGCAGCTGTCTTTTTTTCATACATTTATACTTTATGGTTAAAAAATAAATTACCTGTCGAATGGTTATGTTTTTTTAGCTGAACGGGGGATGCTGCAATATCCTCCGTTGTTTTTTTATGTTTTACTTCATAATTTTAATTGTATCATTAGCTATTTTATATTTGAATCTTGCTGTCAGTTGAAGCGCATCCAATGCTTGCTCAATCGACTCATTTTGAAAAATTCCTTTGAAATGGTAATTTTCGAGTTCGGGATTTAATATTTCTATTTTTACTCCATACCAGCGCTCCATTTTCTCGGCCATTTTAATAAAATTATCATCATCAATCACCAGCCGGTTGTAGAGCCATGACGTTTCTTCTTTGAGACTATCTGGCTGATTTGGAGATAGAGCGGATATAGAAATTTCATCATTAGAACCGGCACTATGCCCTGAATCAACTTTGTTTTTAGTTTGCGGTACAACAGACTCAGCCTGTTTTTTTCTAAAAATCAATTTTTCATTTGGTTTTAAAATTACTTTCGGAGCAGAAGGGTCAGTTTTATTGTACACTTCAATACTGCCTCTCAATAAAGTCGTTTCTATTGTTTCATCCTGTTGATACGATTTTACATTGAATAAAGTTCCCAGCACTTTTATATCAATATTTGAAGTGTGAACGATAAACGGACGATTTGGATCTTTCGTTACGTCAAAGTAAGCTTCGCCGTCCAGAGTAACATCGCGCACATTTTTATTAAAGTCCTTTGAATAGGTCAAACTGGATGATCCGTTTAATCTGACGACACTTCCGTCCGGTAAAATCACCTGTGATCTGGAGCCTGGTTTCACAAATACATGTTGAATACCGGTTTTCACCGAAGAATGATCGTGAATATTTATTTTAATTAAAAACCCAACTGTAAAAATGATCAGTATAGAAGCGGCTGCATACAACCATTTATATCTATAAAGTTTTCCACTCTTAACCGGCAGAGCATCAGCTATTTTTTCTTCCTCATTTCCGCTATTCAAAATGAGATGAAATTTTTCTTCTTCCATTTCATCGCCGGTATTTTCCAAATCATCTTTTTGATTCCAATACTTTTCAATACTGTTTACTGCACTTTGTTCAGCGGGGAACGATTTTAAATAACTGTCTAATTCCGACAGTTCTTCGTCAGAAGCTTCGCCGGAAAGCTTTAGGGCTAGCAATTTCCATAATTTGTTTTCCGGCTCCATACTACTTGCTCTTTTATATAAAGACAGTAAACAAACAAATACCCCTTAAAAAGAAATTTCGGATTTATTTTTTGCTTAAATGCGTTTATTTTGTTTTCTCCAGTTCTTCCTTTACTGAAAAGGCAATACGCCGGATGGCAATGGTCATTTGAGCATCAACTGTGTGCGGAGATAAATTCAATATTTCAGCTACTTCTTTATACTTCAAACCGTCTTCACGAATGAGTTTAAAGATCATTTTGCATTTAGGAGGAAGCGTTTCAATGGCGCTTTTTATCTTTTCAAAAGTTTCACGGTAAATTAAAAGCTGCTCGGGGCAAACCGGATCGGTTATGACAATATTCACGGCATCAAAAGGCTTATTAATGCTTGAATTCGCTTTAGAGGAGAGATAATTGAGTGACGTATTTTTGGTAGCAGTATATAAATAAATCTTTAGATTTTTGATAGTAGATGCATCAGTTCTGTTTCTCCATATTTTAATAAAGACATCTTCTACACATTCTTCAGCTGCTTCTTTATTCTTAATAAGGATAAATGAAAATTGTAAAAGCTTTTTATAAAAATGATGATACACTTCTTTGAAAGCAACTTCACTTCCAGACTCAATTTGCTTAAGCAGTTGCTCCTGCAAAAGATCTGTGAAACTGGTATCGGAACTCATAAAATTTACAATATTTATAGGCCGGACAATAAAAAGAAATGCTTTATTGCTTCAGGGGGTAGTGGAAACGGCTACTGACTTTAAGACAAAAGTTTGCTGCAGAACGCTGCACAATTTCCAGATTTCTTACAATTAGGAACATTATTCAATAAATCGGCTGCGTTTTAATAGTTGAAATATTTACTTCAATTCCTCGTCTTGTTGCAGTTTTGGATTATAATAATGTACAGGCTTTTCTTAAAACTTTTTTGATATGTGCTCATTTCAGGGTAACTACGGTTCTGCCAAAAACAAAAAACCCCTTCTTTACAGAAAGGGTTTAATTATATAATTTGAAATCTTATTAGATTCTGAAATGTGCAAATGCTTTGTTTGCGTCAGCCATACGATGGGTATCTTCTTTCTTTTTGAAAGCGGCGCCTTCGCCCTTGCTTGCTGCTACGATTTCATTAGCCAGTTTTTCTGACATGCTGCGTCCGTTTCTGTCGCGGCTGTATTTAATAAGCCATTTGATGCTCAATGAAATTTTTCTGTCTGCACGAACTTCTGAAGGAATCTGGAAAGTAGCCCCACCTATTCTGCGGCTTTTTACTTCCACTCCGGGAGTAACATTTGCCAGCGCTTTTTTCCAAACTTCATAACCATTATCACCTGAAATTTTAGAAACCTTATCAATTGCATCATAAAAAATTGTGTACGCGCCACTCTTTTTTCCTTCCCACATTAAATTATTTACAAAACGGGTTACCAACTTATCCTGAAATTTTGGATCAGGAGCTAATGGAAGTTTTTTTGCTTGTGCTTTACGCATTGTTCTTTTTTATTTTTTGCCAGATGAAAACATCCGGCTCCGGTTAATTATTTTTTAGCTTTTTCTTTTTTAGTTCCGTATTTAGAGCGGCTTTGTTTGCGGTCTTTTACACCGGCAGTATCAAGGCTGCCGCGTACAATGTGGTAACGTACTCCAGGTAAGTCTTTTACCCTTCCTCCACGAAGTAACACGATCGAGTGTTCCTGCAAGTTGTGTCCTTCTCCGGGAATATAAGCGATTACTTCAATTTTATTAGTAAGCCTTACTTTAGCCACCTTGCGGAGAGCTGAGTTTGGTTTTTTAGGAGTTGTTGTATAAACCCTGGTACACACGCCTCTGCGCTGTGGACAACTGTCAAGCGCTCTTGATTTACTTTTAGCCCTGATGATTGTTCTTCCTTTTCTTACTAATTGTTGTATTGTAGGCATCGTTTTTTTACCCTTATTTTTTTGGACGGCAAAGGTAAGTGTAGGTTTGCGAAAAACCAAAAATTTTTGATTATAAGAAAAAATGAAATTTTAAAATAAATAAAAGCAGAAATATGCTTTATTTGTCCGTTTGTTATTCTCACCCTTAAATTTTGAAGATTTGACTCTAAACTTTGACCATCCACCCGTATTTATCTTCTGCTTTTCCTTCTTTGATCGCGTTCATTCTTCTGCTTATTTCTGTACCTACTTTCCATTTTTCTGTTTCAAATGTCATGACAAAATCCTTGTAACGCAGTTCCTTTATAAATGAGGTAGTAGCCGCCGTGCCCGTTCCGAAAACTTCATGCAGCGTTCCTTCTTTATACGCATCTTCAATTTCATCGATGCTTAAATTCCTTTCCTCTACTTCTAATCCCATATCTTTCAGTAATTGAATTACACTATCCCTTGTTACACCGGCCAGAATCGTTCCGTCCGCTAAAGATGGTGTTACTGCTGTATTTCCCATAATAAAAAACACATTCATGGTGCCGCATTCCTGTACGTACTTATGTTCAAAAGCGTCCATCCATAAAACCTGATCGTAGCCTTTTCTTTTTGCTTCTGCCGTCGCATACATGGATGCGCCATAATTACCGGCATTTTTAGTATAACCGACACCACCGGGAACTGCTCTTACATATTTTTCCTCTGCGTAAATCCTCATTGGAGCACTATAGTAAGGGCCGGTAGGACTTAAAATAATCATAAATTTATATTTCTGACTTGGTTTCACACCGATCACTTCGTCGGTGCTGAACATAAAAGGACGGATATATAAAGAATGATCCGGTTTTGCCGGAATCCAGTCTTCGTCAAGTTTTACCAATTGTTTCATTCCTTCCATGAAAATCTCTTCAGGAACCAGCGGCATTTCCATCCTTTCTGCAGAAATATTAAAACGTTTGAAGTTGTCTTCGGGACGAAAAATAAACGCTTCCCCGTCTTCATTTTTATACGCTTTTATCCCTTCAAATATCGCCTGGCCATAATGCAGAGCCGCGCAAGCAGGATCAATCGTAATCGGCTGGTAAGGTTTTATTTCTACCGTTCCCCACTCGCCTTTATCATAATTTACCTCCAGCATATGGTCGGTAAAATATTTTCCGAAAGGAATATTATTGAGATCTAATTCGCCTAATTTACTATTTTTAGTCTTCGTAATTTTAAAATCTTCAGTAGCAACCATATCATTTAAATTTGCCACAAAGAAACGAAAAAAAGAGCAGCTAAAATACTTTATGAGCTTAAATGACATTCAACTTTCGGACATTACCTGCCAAATGCTTTTCGAAAAAAACCTCGTCGCAAAGGTAGAAATGGCTGAACAACAGCCGGTTTCAGAAAAGGTGACTATCAGCAGTTTGGGTGAAAATAAGAAAAATATTTTCTTTTTGGTCAATAACCCGGAACACAAGTATTTGCCCGATAATGAAATGGAAATGCTTTCAAACCTCGTCATTGCCTGCAAACTTTCCATGTCAGATATTGCTTTGGTAAATTATCATTACAATTTGTATCCTTACAGTCAATTCAACAACTATTTTAAGCCAAAAATCATTTTGCTCTTTGGTGTTTCTACTGTTGCAGTAGATATACCTTTTACCATTCCCTTTTTTCAAATCCAGAATTTTCAACAACAATCGTTTCTCACAGCCCCGCCGCTTGCCGATTTTTTAGAAAATAAGAACCTGAAGAAAGAACTATGGATAAGCCTTCAAAAATTATTTTTAAATAAATGAATGAATTAATTTTTGCCACCAACAATGAAAATAAAGTTTCCGAAGTAAAAGAGATTCTGCAAGGAAAATTCAAAATACTTTCACTAAAAGAAGCGGGAATAGAAATAGATATCCCTGAACCTTTTGATACGCTTGAAGAAAATGCAAAAGAAAAAGCAAGAGTCATTTATCTACTTACCAATCAAAGTTGTTTTTCAGAAGATACCGGCCTTGAAACGGAATCTTTGAATGGTGAACCGGGTGTAAAAAGCGCCAGATATGCCGGAGAAAGCCGGTCCTTTGAGAACAATATTGACAAATTATTATGCAAATTAGAAAATAAAAGCAACCGGAACGCGCAATTTCGAACAGTCATTTGTTTGATTATGAACGGAAAAGAAAAAGTTTTTGAAGGTATATGCAAAGGCACTATTATTGCAGAAAGAAGGGGTGGTTGGGGCTTTGGCTATGACCCGGTTTTTATTCCGCATGGTTCGGCAAAAACTTTTGCTGAGATGACGATGGAAGAAAAAAATACATTCAGTCATAGAAAAAAAGCCATGGAAAAGTTAATCGCTTTTCTAAAAAGGCAGCCCTGATTTTTTAACCAATATTATTTTAGAAAAACTCCTCAAAAAAATTGACTGCTCCAGGCAACCATATTCCTTCTGAAAACGACTTAATAAAAGGATGTATAGAAGGTGATGCACAAATGCAAAGGTTGCTTTATCAAAGATTTTCTGCAATGATGTATACGGTTTGTCTGCGTTATTCAGAGAATACCGATGATGCCAACGATGTGTTGCAGGAAGGATTTATTAAAGTTTATAAAAGTTTAAGCAAGTTTCGCCGTGAAGGCTCTTTTGAAGGTTGGGTACGACGTATTTTTATCAATACTTCAATTGAACATTATAGAAAAAAAGTAAAATTGTATAATGTAACAGAAGTTCAGGAAAATACAATTGAGGACGATAGCCTGGACGCGCTGGACTCACTGGCAACAAAGGATGTTTTAAACATTATTAACGAATTATCACCTGGCTACAAACAGGTTTTTAATATGCATGTGATAGAAGGATATTCGCATAAGGAAATAGCAGAGTTGCTGGGAATTACAGAAGGAACCAGCAAATCACAATTAGCAAGGGCAAAAAGCGTGTTGAAAAAAATAATTGAAACCAGGGCGCAAAATTCAAAAAGGAGCCGGTAATCTTATCATGCAAAATTTTAAAAATAAACTTTATCATTATGAAACTCCTCCACCAGAGGATGTATGGAAACATATTGCAGAAGAATTGCAGCATGAAAAAGTAATAAATTTATATACACGTCGAAAATCTAAATTCCTTTTCTATGGCGCCACGGCTGCAGCCTCTGTAGTAATTATTTTTGTAGGCTCGTTGTTTTTCAAAAAGAATAAAGAACCGCATACCATTGCAAATACCGAAACAAAACACGAGTTATTGGCTCAAAAAGTAAAGGATTCTATCAATCTTAATCAGAAAATATTAGAATCCATTATTCATAATCCACAGGAAAAAAAAGAAATTATTTCTAAAGACCTTTCTAAAACCAAGAAATACCTAACAGTAGCAAATCCTGAAGGTCAACCAGTAAAAATTTCTCCAAAAGTGGCTACCCTCATCATTTCTGCCGATCATGAATTTCCTCCAAAACCTGTTTGGAGTAAAAAGATCGATAAATGGCAAAAAATTATGTTGGCCAGCACGATTTCACCCACCTCTGTTAGTTTAATTGACCTGGTACAATTAGCCGCCAACAGCGAAAATGTAGAATAAAGTTTTGGCAAATGGCACGGTTAAAAATTGAACTTCCTGAAAAATTAGTTGCCAGTGTTTCAATCCCTGTCCGTATTACCGATATCAATTATGGCAATCATCTTGGACACAATTCGCTCGTAGAAATCATTCATGAAGCACGCGTTCAATTTCTAAATCAGCATGGATTTACAGAACTCAATGTTGCCGGTACCGCACTCATCATGAAAGAGCTTTTGGTGGAATTTATAAATGAATCTTTCTACAATGATCTTTTAGAAATCAACATATTTTCAGGGGAAATAACCGCAGTTTCTTTTGAACTTTTTTATCAAATTGCTGTGAACAGGAATGAAAGGAAGATGATTATTGCGCTCGCAAAAACTGTAATGGTTTGTTACAATTATGAAATAAAAAAAGTGAGACCTTTGCCGCCGCAATTGAAATCGATTTTGTAAGATTTAATTTCTCTTAAACAATCTTCATAAAATTTTTTCTTTTCTTTTTCCAAAATATTGGTACTTTTAAAAAACCCTTTTTTATGTTATGGAGAAGATTTAATGGAGAAGCAATTGAATTGCCTATCAAAAATGCTGTAGAAAAAACCATCCAAAAAGAAACCGAAGCAGGTAATAAATTGAAGGTTTGCATCGGTACCGACAGCCAGGTAAGAAGCCAGGATACAGAATTTGCAACAGTTATTGTTTTTCTTCGTGAAGGACGCGGTGGCTTCATGTTTATTCACAATGAAAAAACTACTCAAAAGTACAGTATCAAAGAACGGATGCTCGTAGAAGTAGCTAAAAGCATCGAAATCGCCTATGAGTTGTGCGATTTATTTACCAAATACGATGTCGACATGGAAGTGCATGCCGATATCAATACAAACCCCGGATTTAAGAGCAATGAAGCGTTGCGCGAAGCAATGGGTTATATCCTCGGAATGGGTTTTGCCTTCAAAGCCAAGCCGGAAGCATTTGCCAGCAGTTGCTGTGCAGATAAAATGGTGAATTAAAATATTGAAGTACAGTTTTTTGATTGCTCAATTGTTGGAATGGATAAAATTGGGTTATTTGTTTGTTTACTGGATGTAATTCCATTCGTGATTTTGACGAACAGGCTGAGAATGAAATATAGAAACACAAAAGCGTGGTTGGTTATTCAATTTTGTTGGTTTCTTTCATGGCTAATTGTTTACTTTTTGGTTCTAAAACCACACTATACAACAGTACAAAATATCGTCGTCGGCACTTTTGTAGCAGGTGGATTTGTTTATTTTGTTTATATGTTTAAAAGAATTTTTAAGAGTTAGGATGTATGTTCAGTTTTATAAATCAAACAACCATCTCCATAACTCAGAAACCTGTATTGATGAGTTAAAGCATATTCATAAATTTCTTTCCATTCTTCACCGATCATCGCTGCTACTAATAGTAATAAAGTGGATTTTGGCTGATGAAAATTGGTGATCATTCCATCAATTATTTTGAAGGAATAACCTGGTGCTATGATAATTTGTGTTTGAATAAAAAAGCGGTCTAATTTTTTCCCAATCAAATAATTAAACAAAGAATTTAAACAATCGGCGGCAGATATATTTCCCGAAAAAGTTTCTTTATCATACACTTCCCATTGTTCTATTTTCAATCTTTCAAATTCAATTTCAGGATTAACGAAAGTCTTCAATCCCATCCAATACAGGCTTTCAACAGTTCTCACCGAAGTAGTTCCTACGCAAAATATGTTATGAGAAATATTTTCAATGAGCTGTTCAATAAAATTGGTGGAAACATCAATCCATTCAGCATGCATTTCGTGACCTTCCATGCGTGCAGCTTTTACCGGTTTAAAAGTGCCGGCGCCTACATGAAGGGTAACAAACGCAGTGGCGATATTTTTTTTCTTTAAAGACGAAAATATTTCGTTGGTAAAATGCAAGCCAGCTGTGGGAGCGGCTACCGAGCCCTCATGAGCGGAATAAATGGTCTGATAAGTTTCCGAATCGCTTTCTTCTGCTTTTCTTTTGATGTATGGCGGCAACGGGGTTTCACCTGCATGTTCTATGATTTCTGCAAAAGAAAAATTTCCCGGATTCCACGATAATTCCACTACATATGCATCAGTTAATTTTTCAACCAAAGCCGCTTTTAAAATGACGGTTTCGTTATTGATAGTAATTTCTTTTTGCAGAAATTTTTCTTTCCATTTTCCAGCGCCGCCAATCATGCACTTCCATTTTACTAAATTTTTTTTCGCAAGGACTACTGTATAATCATTTATTTTTTCATGAGGCTCCAGGCAAAATATTTCGATGATTGCACCGGTTATTTTTTTAAATAAAATTCTTGCTTTGATTACTTTGGTGTCATTAAAAATAAGGAGGGAATTTTCCGGTAAATGGTTGGCGATATTTCTATAAATGTCTTCTGAAATGATTTCATTTTTATAAACCAGTAATTTCGATTCATCTCTTTTTTTCAACGGATAAACCGCGATTTTTTCTTCGGTTAAAGGATAATCAAAATCGCTGATGGAAAGATTTTTTGGATGCATTTTGCAAAGAAAAGAATTAATAAAATCAATAGATGGCTTTGATTAAAACTACAAGGAAACGAATTGACTTATATAGAAGCAGCAAACAAACAAATAAGCCAATTTATTATTCTACGAAACTTTTTTTATTACAGGGAATTCAAGCGTAAAACAACTTCCTTTTCCGGGAGTGCTTTCTGCTTTTATTTTGCCATGAAGCGCATCAACTACCGATTTTACATAGCTAAGGCCAAGCCCAAATCCTTTGATGTTGTGAATATTACCGGTATGTGCACGGTAAAATTTTTCAAAAACACGGTTCAACGTTTCTTTATTCATGCCAATACCATTGTCTTCAATTTTGATGCGGATGTGTAAATTAAAATTGGAAGTTGTTAATTTGATTTTTAAATTTTCTTTTGAATATTTTACGGCATTGTCCAAAAGATTGTTGATGATATTGGTAAAGTGAACGTCATCCGCTAAGATCAAATCATTTGTTGCATTAAAATGTGTTTCTAAAACACCATTTTTTTCATTTAAAGGAAGTTGAATATTGTTGATCGCAGAAGTAATCAATTCATGGGCATGAAGGGGAACCTCTTTTAACTGTACCGCTTCTTTATCCATCAAAGCTGCCTGTAGTATGGTTTCTACCTGTTTGTTCATCCTTTTGTTCTCTTCTTTGATGATGCCGGAGAAATAATCCATTTTGGTTTTATCATTCACTACTTTTTCATTCTTTAAAGCATCCACCGCAAGAGAAATAGTTGCGAGTGGCGTTTTAAATTCATGCGTCATATTGTTGATAAAATCCGATTTTATTTCGCTCAGTTTTTTCTGCCTGAGCAATGCGCGAATGGTAATAAAAAAGGCTGTAAAAATGATAAAGGTAAAAATTACTGCACCTATAAGCATCCAAACCATTTGTTTCCAAACGACATTCTTGATGTGCGAAACAACCACGACCAAAAGTTCCTGTGGTGCAAGTCCTTCTGCCATAGTGCCGCCTGGTGGATCAAGCGGATAAATGAAAGACATGTTGTTCACTGTATCGCTGTAAGCGTTGTAAAAATTCTTTGACTGAAGATCATCGCCGATCATCGAAGTAGTGGTGATGGCAAATTCAAAATCCAGTTTCTTAATGTTGTTTTTTTCAAATTCTTTGTTGATCAGCGACCGGATTTCATGTCGGGAAAAGTTGTGAGCAATGGTGGTTGGAAATACATTTAACGGGAATAAAAGATCTGCATTTTTACGGTTGTCAAAAGGCGAGATTTTCGCTCTTTCATTTACCAGTTCTTTGGCTGCCTGGATCGTCACCATTTTTACTGTTTCTTCAAATTGCAGTTCTTTGTCCTGCAACGCCTGTTTGATCCAGACGTACTGAAAAAAAATAATTCCCAACAAGGAAGCAAAAACCAGTAAGGTAATTAATGGAAAAATTTTTTTCATGCGGGGCAAATTTAAACTTCATCGGTACTAATTACCCTTAGTAGTCAGTTAACTTTATTTTTTTAACTATCTCTTATCTTTTATTTTTTTAGCAAAGACCGGCTTTTTTATTTTTTTTGATCAAATAAAATTAATTTAGAATTATGATAGCACCAGCCAAAGGAATTTTATTAATTGCAAATCCTTTTTTAAAAGATCCAAACTTTAGCAGAACCGTTATTTTTATTTGTGAGAATGTAGTGGAAGGTACTTTTGGTTTTGTATTGAACAAACAATTTTCTAAAAATTTGAAAGAACTTCTTCCTGATATGGACATGCCGGATTTTCCTGTTTATCAAGGTGGCCCGGTGCAACCTGATTCTTTGCATTTTATTCACCAATATCCCGATCTGATTAGCGGAAGCGAAGAGGTTTTTGACGGTGTATATTGGGGCGGTAATTTTGAAAGTTTGCAAATACATTTAAAAAATAATTCCATTAGTCCTGATAAGATTCGTTTTTTTATAGGATACAGCGGCTGGACAGAAGGCCAACTGGACCAGGAAATGAAAATCGACAGCTGGCTTACGGTAAAAGCTACACGAAAATTAATCTTTGGCACCAGCGCTTCGGAAACATGGAAGGAATCGTTGAATTATCTTGGCGGGGATTATAAAATGCTCATTAATTACCCGATAGATCCACAATTGAATTAACGTGAAGATGTGAAGCAAATGAACAAATAAGTGGGATTCTTAGTTTCTCGAACACAAAATAATAATGGCAAACTTCTTGTTTAAATAAACAAAAAACACCCGTTATGAAAAGACTGATTATTTTGCTGACCCTGATGACCGTAGCCGTATTTCTAATGCTTCCTGAAAAAGACCGGGATGAATTAAAACACGAAGGAAAGCGTATAAAGAAGAAATTAAAAAAGAGTCATTTTCCTAAAAATGAACCTGCATCTGTCTGAAAAGATTATCGGTAATTTCCTATTTTTACCCAAAAAGTATTGCTCTATAAACTATTCTTAATTCCATCCAGAATTGCAGTGCATTTTTATTGCCGCAGGATTATAATAAACAATAGATCAATGCTAAAGGAACCGGGGCCATTACTGATTGCGGCGAATCATCCTAATTCTTTTTTAGATGCAATTATTGTAGGTACACTTTTCAGATCACCGGTTTATTCACTTGCCCGTGGCGATGCTTTTGCGAGTAGGTTTATTACGAAAATTCTGCGTTCATTCAATATGCTTCCGGTTTACCGTGTAAGTGAAGGAGTAGAAAACCTGGAGCATAATTACACCACGTTTGATGCCTGTGAGGAATTGTTTGAAGCAAATAAAATTGTATTGATCTTCAGCGAAGGCGGATGTACAAATGAATGGCATCTGCGTCCGTTAAAAAAAGGAACTGCGCGCCTGGCTCTAAATGCGTGGGAGAACAATATTCCTTTAAAAGTATTGCCGCTCGGAATTAATTACAGCTCTTTCAGATTTTTTGGAAAAAATGTGTTTTTAAATTTTGGAAGTATTATTACGAAAAATGATTTTTCCAATTCCATTTCTTTTGGAAAATATCTAAAAGATTTTAATGAAAGTTTGAATTCGCAATTGCAAAAACTGGTCTATGAAGTTGATAATAATGACCGGAAGAAAGCAAAAGATTATTTTCAGATAGATGAGCGGTTACTGAAAAAAGTTCTTTTATTTATTCCCGCAATTATTGGTTTTGTTACCGGAGCTCCATTATATTTTATTTTTCATCTGATAATAAAAAACCGAGCTCATGATCATTATGATTCCATAATGACCGGATTGTTATTTTTCTTTTATCCTTTGTATGTTCTTGCAATTACTTTGATTGTCTTTTTCACAACAAAAAACATTTATTCTTTTGGATTACTGATTATTCTGCCATTTAGTGCCTGGAGTTATTTGCAGCTAAAAAAGCAGATCCGGTAAGCTTTTCGTTATGAAGTGCTTTTTTCAAAAACCTTCAGCAAACAAGTAAATAAACAGGATTTTGAATTAAAAAAAATGCACAAAAAAAGGGCAACATTAAGTTGCCCAAGTTCGTAGGTTCTTCAATAATAAATTAAAACGGTAGTTTTCCAGAATGAAATTGAACGATAAATCATAGATATTGGAGAAGGCTATTGGAGCAAATGAATTCGAATGCATTCATTTACCTAGAAAGAGCAAAAATGCTGCCAAAAAGATAAGTGAACTAAAATGTTATAATTCATAGTTTTATATAGATTTATTTGTGTCATTTAAGTTAAAAATACCTTTTTTCTTTAAATATGAGCTATTATAACTTCGTTTTAATAAACAATAGGTCCACAAAAAATAAGTGCTTTTGACAAAGAGGAAAGTTTAGCAGGAAATTTGCTCTATGAAAGAAATCGTTTTTTAATCTATAAAAAATTTATCCCTTTTATGAAAACATGCTTGCTGTTTTTGTCTGCTTTCTTATTCTCTGTCATCACTACTGCACAACTTCATACTACTCCCAAATGCCCGGATCTTAGCATTGATATTTTGAAAGGAAGCGTTAATGGAATCATATTTCCAAATGCAACTGTCGATCAGATCAGGGCGAATCTGCCGTGTTTTACAAGCTTCCAGGAGGAAGGCGATTCTTCCAAATGTGGTGGAGGCGTATATTATAAAGACAAAGGTGTTTCATTTTATACCAGGCGCGATTATATAGAAATAGGGCCTGATTTTAAAGGAAAGCTAAGCTTGCCACTGATGCATGCCTCGAGAAATAGTTTGTTTCAATGGCTCGGCGCACCGCAGATGAAAGATAAAAACTGGGATGCATTTCAAACTTCTTACGGAGTATTGATCCTGTATTATGACCAGGCAGACAAAGTAAATAAAATACAGTTCAGCACCGAAAAAGCAAACACCATTCGTCTTTGCGAATAATTGTGTTACTTATTTTTTAGCAGGTGTACTTTTTTTAGGTTGGTTACTGGCAGGAGTCGTTGCAGCCTGGCTACTGCCTTTCGCCGGATTGTTCATTCTTCCTGTTTGTTCGCCTGTTGTATCCATCCCGTTTGGCTTTACCGGGTGCAAAGTATCGTGCAGGTTTGCACTATCGGAATTACCTGCAGAATAGTCGCCTGAAGGGGTTGAATTTTTGTCTCCATTATCCTTGTTTGGCGTGCTTGTGCATGCAAAAAGCATCATACTGCAAACAATGATAAGTGCGTGTTTAATGTGTTTCATAAAGGAATATTTAATTGTAAAGACTCAAAATTTTTGCCATTTAATTGATGAGCGAAGTTTTTACAATGAAAAGCGGATCTCAAAATGCAATTTGATTCCTGCAGATAAGTAATGATGAATTGATTCTACAAAAAATTATGTTTTTTTAGCTTCAAAGTATTTTGAATACGTTATGATTTATTGGTAAATTTATCATGCGTTATAAACAATCTTGAACGCGATGATAGAGGTTTGCGAATAGATTATTGGATGAATTCAAATTTGATAGTTAATTCAATTTCGCGGCAATGAAGAAAGAAAAGTTACAATTTCCTCCTTTTTTGAGTACCGATTCCACCCATAAAATTGGAAACGTGGCGCTTGCTGCGTTATTAAACCGGGTAAAGTCTGCAAGAGTTGTTGATGGTAAAATATTGATCGGAGACCAGGAATTATCTGAATATTTAGCAGGTCAGCTGGGCTACGAATCTGATGATCATTCTATAAAGAATTTGGTAAAAGCCGCTGTTCTCAAAGCCGGGGGAAAGATTGGGCCGCCGCAGGATCTGCCGGATAGTTCGAAACTGAGTGATGTGTTGACAACCGATGCGCAATATGTGCTCCTGACATCCTACCTCGATCAGGTCGTAAAACATTTCAATGAAAAAGGTGCCGTAAGTTTAAAAGAAGCTAACGCATGTACGCTGGTTCAGGATGCGGTTGATCTCGTAACTGGCAAAATCAATACTTCACCTTTATGAAATATGTGTTGATCATATTATTGCTGTTCCATTTCATTCCACTTCATGCACAAACTCCGGCATGGCTAAAGAACATTGGTATCAGGCAATCTTTTGAAGATGATGAAAGCAGTCAGAATCCCGGGTTATTTACCATTTCAATACCGAAAGAAAAGCGTGCATCATACCTGGTGGATTTTGGATTGAAGTATAATTTATCGGCTGCTGCAAAGCAAAGCCAGAGCAGTCTCATAGGAGAATATCACCGCAATTCTATCGCCGATGCACCTGTAAATAATCTTCAATTTGGATATAAGTTCATGGGCATTTTAAAGAAGCCCGAGCCTCTCGAAAATGTATTTGATTTATTAAATCCCGATTATCTGCAGACGTATAAAACTTTAAAATTAAATGCTACTGCAAAATATCGCTACGATCAGATTGAAGGGTCGCAAGGCATTGCTGCTACCGCTATGTTTTCTTATTTTCAACAGGAGCCGAAATCTTCAGTAAAAACGCGTTGGTCCTCGTGGAATTCGAATAAAGATTCAAACTTTGCTTACTTAATGGTGCCAGAATTCGGCGTAGAAATTCAGCATAATTTTAAAGCCGACAGCACCATTTATAAAGGTTTTGTAGGGAGGGCGGTTGCCGGAATGCAAATAAGTTTTGGAAGTATTTTTCCTAACAAAAACAATCCTTATGTTCCTTTAAACCGGTGGTTGCTTACCATTGATGCAAAATTGCGATACGATGTAGTCGGAAAGGAGTATTCCAGCAGCAGGTGGCATCCTTTAATAAAAACAAATCTTGATTTTTTTCTGCTGTATAGCCCGGTTAAACTAATTTTCGGCCCTGCATTTACCTATGGTGATAATCCGATTGCAGGTTTCAGGCAATTTAATTTTGAACCTCAGCAATTCTGGACGATTGCCTTTAAAGTGCAGAAGTGAGTGTAACTGATCATTCTGTCATTTCTCTAAAAACAAATTTATTTTTAGAAGGAAATCGTAGATTTGCAATCCTTTTTAAAAAAATGGAGACTTGTCCGAGTGGTTGAAGGAGCACGCCTGGAAAGTGTGTATACGGGAAACTGTATCAAGGGTTCGAATCCCTTAGTCTCCGCTGAAATCAGTTAAATTAATGTAAGCGAAATTAAGAAACCCAGTAAAATCAAGGGTTTCATAATTTTTCCCTCTTCAACTTTACCAATATTTACTCCATTTTATTGCTCTTTCCAGTGCGTCATTCGTGGAGTACTTACTTCACTTTAAAAAGACTCACTGAAACTTACACAAGTAATTCATTATTAACATTTTATAAAAACGGATGTATATTTTTTATACTCCGTTAAACGTACTTTTATAACCAATAAAATGATTAAAAAATGGAAACGAGTTTCGGGCTTTTGTTTCATCTCAAAAAATCAAAGATTTTTAAAGAAGGTAAGTTATATATCTATATGCGTATTACAATAAACGGGAATAGTGTAGAAATAAGTACAAAGCGAAAATGCAAACCTGAAAACTGGAATGTTGATGCTGGACGACTTAAGGGGAAGAGTGATTTTGTAAAAGCATATAATGCATACCTGGATACTCTTCAACAAAAGGTATTTGAAGCAAAAAGAAAACTGATTGAAACTGATAAAGAACTTACTGCAGAAAATATTAAAAATCTTCTTCTTGGCAAGGAAAACGGAAAGAAATATATGCTTCTCGAAGTATTTCAATATCACAATGACCAGATGGCCGCGTTAGTTGGGCAGGAGTATGCCCCTGGCACGTTAGAAAGATACAAGACTTCTTATAAACACACACAATCATTTTTGGAGTGGAAGTATAAGTTAAAGGATATTGACATTACTAAATTGAATTTTGAATTTATTTCAGATTATGAGTTTTGGCTGAAAAGTGTTCGGAAATGCGATCATAATACCACAATGAAATACTTGAGCAATTTCAAAAAAATTGTAATCAGGTGTATAAAAAATGGATGGCTGCAAAAAGATCCATTCATTGGATTTAATATGGCGAAAAGAGAAGTTGAAAGAACCGCTTTGACTGAATACGAGTTAAAAATATTACAGAACAAAAACTTTTCAATTGAAAGGCTTAAACTCGTAAAAGATATTTTTATTTTTAGTTGCTATACAGGACTGGCATATGCAGATGTTCAAAAATTAAAGCGTTCTGAAATTACTATTGGAGTAGATGGTGAAAAATGGATTTTTACAAAAAGGCAAAAAACAGACACTTCTTCAAGAATACCATTATTACCTGTTGCATTAGAAATTTTAGAACGTTATCGAGAACATCCTCAATGCAAATTTCAAGATAAAGTATTACCCATATTAAGTAATCAAAAAATGAATTCATATCTAAAGGAAATTGCGGATGTATGTGGAATAAACAAGAACTTAACCTATCACATTGCTCGGCATACTTTCGCTACGACTGTAACCTTAAGCAATGGTGTGCCAATAGAAACAGTTTCAAAAATGCTTGGCCATACAAATTTAAAAACGACACAACATTATGCTAAAATATTAGATAGAAAAATAAGTGAGGATATGAAAAATTTAAGATTAAAGTATTCTTGATTTTAAAAATATTTAAATGTGTCATTGATTTGATAAGCTTTTTAATGCAATACACGCTTCCCTTAAGCAGTAGTTTTGGTTAACGGCGTCTGTTTCTACATAAGTCACCTTTTTAATTTCTGAAATCATGCAACACCTCTTTCAAATCCATTATTCGGTTCCTGATGATTTCCAGTTCCGATAAAGTGATAGAATACTCTTTTTCATAACGGCCACCGACGTAAGCTTTTTGTAAAAGCTGAAACAGTCTTTCCTCTTTTTCATTATGTCGGGGAAATATTTCCGGCAGCTTCCAGCAGACCATCGAGCAATAACGGAAGAGCTTATCCAGATTATGCGAGTTGAGGTACATGCCTGTTTTTATTTCAAACAACGCGTGAAGACATTGCTCTGCTGCCTGGTGAAACATAAAGGCAGCAAGCTTTGGTTGCATTCTTATCATATAAAGAACCCCTCCCGCAATGAACTCTGTTATTTTGTTATTTGCTTCATGGTAAAGTATATCATTCTTCTCTGTTTTCACAGGCTGAACAACTTCGGGATCAGGCGGTTCTTCTTCATTTGCCTGGTAAAGCAATACTGCCCTCCTGGAAACGATATCTGCAAACGGATGGCCTTTCAGTAGCCATGTTTTGAAAGTGGCTGCTGGTAAAACAATCGCAATCACAGGCATCATCTCCCTTGCCTTGTTTTCTATCTTGTCCTGCATTACGTTCACATCCTCATCTCCAGCGGTAAGTACCAGCAAATAATAACAGCCTGCAGATTTGCAGGAAGGTGCCTCAGGCATAAACACACTTTCTGTTCGTCTTGTACGGAGGGTAGACCCAAGCATGTATATTCGTTTTGCCGGCACTGCTTTCGTGATAAGCACTACGAGCTGTTGTTCCTGGCTTTTAAAACTTTCTGTAAGGAGATAATACATTACTTTTCATTTTCTTTTTTGGAGCGTTTTTTTGTTTTTTTCATAAAACATAATTTTATTTATTGAAAAACAAGTTTCATTAAAATTGTATCCTGATTTCAAAATAATTTGCGAGGATAATTCCAGCGAACATCAAGACAAAGTACCTCAGTAACAAGCCGTATCATACATTTTCATTTTGTGTTTTACAGGTTTTATTTTTGTTTTTTACATACCTTTATGAATCACTAATCTTTAAGATTTAAATTCGCTTATGATGAGTACAGCAACTACAAAAAAGATACACGAAGGCCGGAATGTAAAGCGCTTCCGTGAAATGCTTGGGATAAAGCAGGATGCCTTGGCAGCCGATCTTGGTGACGACTGGAACCAGCAAAAAGTTTCACTGCTGGAACAAAAGGAAACGATTGATCCTGCGCTGCTACAACAAATTTCTTCTGCATTAAAAATACCTGCTGAAGCGATACAGAATTTTGATGAGGAACAGGCGGTGAATATTATTGCCAATACTTTTGATAACGGTGCAATTGGCTACAATAGAGCGGAAATACAAAATTTTAATCCTGTTGATAAATTAATTCAACTTCATGAAGAGAAGATTGCCCTTTATGAAAGAATGTTGAAGGAGAAGGATGAGATGATGGAGAGGTTGGAGAAATTGATTGAGAGGAAATAAGATTTACACCTTAAATGAAAAACATTTAAAAAGAAGAATAAAATACCAAATATCTTTTGGCTACAATTACAGCAGAAATAAAAAATTCGATTTCAACTCAAAGACTGGAGAGTTGTAATCCAAGACTTTTGGCTTGATTTACTTTTACAATTCATTTTTTGAAATGCATTACATCGCCATATTATGAATATCTAGCTTTCGGTCTGCGTTTGCAAAGTATCCCATCGGCCAACCACCTGTTGCTCACAAATATAATGACCCATAGTTTTGCATGACAAAAAAATAAATCATGCGCAACAATCCGGAAGTACGGCAACAAATGTTTCAGATCATAGAACAATGGAAACAAAGCGGTCTTTCTCAAAACGCATTCTGCCAGCAGCAGTCTATGGGTTTTCATAAATTTTATTATTGGTATAAATGTTACCGGCGTCAACATGAAACGATGGATAATAATAGTGAACGTTTTGTAAAGTTGCAACAGGAGTTACTTGAATTATTTAACCTTAAATTGTAGCCGGGTGTCCCGGTGCACAAAACAGGAGCATACAACTTTGATAATACAGTTTTGCCGACACCTGCTTGACCGGTTATCGCTACTATTCCATGCACTGATAACCCTTTTGTAATAGTATTTATTTCAGCATCACGTACTATATAAAAGTCTGGAGAAAAGAAATTATTCATAACAGTTTCTTAATGGCGGGTAAGTCAGTTCTTCCACTACATTTGCCTCATACTTCAAAGTTAATCCGTTGTCTATTTTTTTAATTGCGTAAGAAAATTTTCTCCAACGGCCTTGCAGTCCTGACCCTGCCGAAGGAGTTTCGCTGAAAGTTTCTTTCCGGATGAAACCTCATATTTGGTTCGTGCTTTATTATTCGCCATTCCAACCGATGACCTCAAATAAAAAGGAATACTTTCAAAATGAAAGCTTTCTTTAAATTCCAGTTCTGCAGTTTCCCGTTGACGAATATGGCCATTTGAATTAATAAGAAACTTAAATTCCATTATATTTACTGTTTTAAATAAATCATTACAATCAAATTCAGCCATTTTCTAATTCAAGGACATCCGGCATATCATCATAAGTCCTACCATTTAAAATCCTACCAGCTGCTTTTTTATTTCGGCCACCCCATTGTTTGAAAAAGAAAGCAACATTCGATTTCTCACATTGATCTTGAATATCTAAAACCCAATCAGGATTCATAGGTCTCGGCTTGTGGCCACTTTCTCCTCCAACTATTATCCAGTCAATTTTTCTAAGATTTAAATTGTGTAAAGGTCCAATAAGTGGCTCAAGTGATAAGAATTTCACTTTAGCTCTTGTTTTTCTCAACAGGTCAATCCTCTGTTTTACTTTTTCATTCTCAACTGATACACCCATCCAAATATTATGCGTCCATTTAAGTTGCTTATTTAATTCAAAAAGCCGCTCTGATCTTTTAGTAAGAACTTGAAAAACATGTTGTGGATTATCATTCATCACATGAAAAACTTGCTTAATAAAGTCAGCTGGAACATCTTTATGAAACAAATCACTCATTGAATTAACGAATACAATCTTTGGAGACTTCCAAGTATATGGAATAGATAGTGTGTCAGGATGAGTTTTTACTATTTTGAAACCATCCTTATATTTTTCTTGTCCCATAGCTTTTAACCTACGAGTCATTACTTCTGCATAGCAAAATTTGCAACCAGCAGAAATTTTTGTACAACCTGTTGTAGGATTCCAGGTCATTTCAGTCCACTCTATTGATGAATTTGCCATTATTTAAATTTTAATTTACAATCTTTTGAAATTAAAACTGATACCAAATGTTTTTTTCCATCAGTGAATTCGGATACTAATTTATCTTCATCCACCAATCTTCGTAATGCTTCCGTATAATGGCTTCTACTATACAAACCATTTATATGTTGACCTTCAAACAAATCAAAAGCCGTTAATTCTCTGCCTTTATATAATTTATAGATTTCCATTTTTAGATTATCTATATTTATAGAATTAAGATCAAATATTTCATTAACTGGGTTTTCAAACTTCTTTGCATCAAATGTATAGGTGTTAATGTCATCGAATACTGTTCCTACATTTGCAAAATCATTGTAAGTGGTTTTTATTAAATCGTATCCTCTCGCCCCTTTTGTAAAATGTAGTATATAGTGACTTGTGGCTTCAGCATCTTCTTCCTGGAATTTAAAAGCCGTATAATAAATTTTGTCACCTAATATTGATTGGAATTCATCTGCCAAATTATTAATAATAAGACCTAGCCTTGCAGCAACAGTAGATTTAAATCTTCTATCTTGTCTGATTTTCTCTAAAGTGGTGGGGAATAAATCTTTCATTAAACCTTCGAACTTATTATTCTCCAAAGCCGGATGAATTCTTTTAGTATTTAAGAATAGAAAAATTTCATTACCCCAGTTTTTTAAAAATTCAGCTAAAACCTTTGTTTCTATTCCCTTATAACCAAAAGGATCAATAAAAAGTAATGAAGGGTAATCATTTTTATTTTCATTGTGTGTATTTTCAACTAGGAAATCAGATATGGCCTGACTTTCACCTACTGTACTTTTACCAAAATGTGGTTCTTTTGCAAATGTTCCTTTTGGGAATTCATTTAAAAAGTTCCTTTTTAATACTTCAGAATACTTGTCATCATTAAAAACCATCCGCACTACTTGTCTTAAAGATTCATCATTTAAACAGCGTCTTGCTATCAATATAGGAGTAGAAACATTTCCATCTTCATAAATACCGGGTCCGGCAAATAAATCAATGTACCTAATTTGTTTAGGTTTATGTTTCTTACAAATAATCTTACAGTAATTTGGAAAATATTCAGATACAATACTGGCCTTAATTCTTGAAGAAATTGTCTGTTTCTCAAAAAAATGATTCTCCTTCATTTTGCATTTTTAAAATACTTTAATATTTCTAAGAATTCTACTACTCTTATCAATTCCAAAAATGTTTACCACTTTTACTATCCCTTTATCCCCTCACCACCTTGTCTCAGGTGCTGAACATGAACATTACCGAGAAGCATTGAATAAATACCAGTGATTAATGAGTATACTGGCCTGGTTATTCCTCTTTTAAAATCTCCTTAAGTTTTGTTATCTTTTTAATTGCATCTTTAAGTTCGGCACTGTATAACTGATTTTCGCTATGATGGGAAGCTGAATTCATCACCCTATCTAGAATCTCTTTGCTGTCATTTATAAGAAGTTCTTTTCGGTTTTTCTTTTCGTTGAATTCAATTAAAAAATCAAAGAGTCTGGTTTTGATTGAATCTAAAATACTTTTCTCTTTCGCTGTTAACTCTCCGTCAGCTGAATAATCCGTTTTGATTTTTTTGAGTTTAGCAATATCCAAATCGAGTAAGAAACGTTGCGTAAATTTTTGATGCCTTTGACTTGTCATTTGATTAAAAGCTTTCTCTAATTTAGAACTAAGGGCTTCAAAGTCACCATCTAGTTTTTTCATTTCTGGATCAAGATATTCAGTCAGAATAGCTTCCGCTTCTTTTCTTAGTTCATTTCCGCAAGCTTCAAATTCATCTTCTTCAAAGTTTTTAATGGCTTTTTGTAGGAAAGTTTTGTCTTCCCTGATTCTAGGTGCTGAACTGTCCTTTTCATCTTTGTTGAAATTGAAATAAACCCATTCTTCTTCATCAGTATTTCTGCGAATCAAGTTGAAAAATCCTTTATCGTGGGTAAGAATAATTTTTTGAAAGCTATCAAAGAATTTCAAATTTTCCTTTTCTTCTTTGTTCAATATGATACGAACTACATCCACGCGATTGGATAAGTCTAAACTTAGGAGCATATCATCAAGCACCAATATTTTGAATCGTGCATTAGCCAAGGGACGTGTACGCAAAGCACCTATTCGAATGCCTATGGCTATACGCGTCAATTGCGCTTCATTCAAAAAGGACTGTACTCGCTCTATTTGCCGCCATTTTTCCGAAAGGATTTCATCGTAAATTTCAACACCTAATTTGATATGCAGTTGATCGTGTCTCCAGCCTTGCATATTGTCTTCCCAAATCTTGTTCTTGACTAAATCAAACTTGAATTTCTTTTCAAAGCTCAAAGAAATTCTGATTACATCTTTTCCTTCAAAGAAATGGTCTTTCAGAAATGTGTTTGCATGATCTGATATTTCATCCAACAAAGTTTGAATCTTTTCATTCAGCAATTTAATTTGTTCTTCGTAGCTAATTCTTCTTCCAGATGAAATAGCATAGCCTCTGGGTGTTCTTGGTATATCATATGTAGGTCTTTTGATAATATCCTCCAGCCAGTTTTGTGTGCCTTCTGTAAGAAAGGGAAATATGTCACGCTCAAATACAGGCCAGAGGTTGACTTCTTGCTTATGAGACGCTCTATAAAAATTGTGCAGGAGCTTATAGTTAATGAAATCACTGGCCAGGTTAAGTTCTTGTATCAGTGCGTTGGCATTGTCGTTTGTATTGATTAGATCATGAGAAATGGTGAAGGTTTCTTCATGTTTAGTATCCATGTCTATGGAAGTAAGTTTGATTAAGGATTCTTCATTATCGGCCATAAACACATTTTTCAAAGTTTGGTGTGTGCTTTTATCTGAAGCTATATATTTCTTAAAATACTTCTTTACGCCATTATCATCTTTGATGCTGCTTTGCAAAAGGGTGTACAATGCCCAAAATAAAGAAGATTTTCCCGAACCATTGTTGCCATATACCAAAACATGCTTTCCATTTACGGGGAAAACCTGCTCTTGCTGAAAAGCCTTGAAGTTTTGGATTCTTATTTCCTTAATCTTCTTCATCAGCTTTCCAATATAGGTTTTAAAATCTCTGGGCTACGAACGGCAAACAACTTAATACGATTGCTGACTTCATTATCTGGGTGACTCCATTTGGCGTGAAGTTGCTCAATGACTTGTTCTTTTTCTGTATCGTTAAGTTTTGCAAACTCTCTGTCTTGCATTACTGCTACAGTATCCCGCTCTACGAATTCCAAAACATCTATGCCACGCTCTTTCATGTGGTCAGGAAAGTAGAGTTCCAACGTTAGGCTGTCAAGAATTCTTTCATGGAATTTATACTCCATTCTTTTGGGGTTCTGCTTAAGAAAGGTTATCATATTTACAAAAATTTCAAATAGACGTTCTTGCTCTTCTGAATTTTTTGGAATCGGAACGTTCGACATATACATAGTCTTGAATTCCAATCTTCCACCATTCCAAGGATCACCTAATGAAGAAAAATTCATTCTTGCATACCAATCGAAAATTGAGCTATTTAATATTGATAGTACAATTGGATTGTATGGAATGAAAAACATTTTCATAGTTCCATAAGCACTACCAACGTCTTGTAGAGCTCGCATTTCCAAAGCAATTTCAGAATAGATTATTTTTTTAGACTCAAACAACTTTGTAAAGCGTTTCTGTGGTTGTTGAAGTTCAAACCACTTTTGTTTTGTTGCACGTTTTTCCAATTGTGTCCGATAATGCTCCAAATGGTTTTTTATCGCTAGAAATCTATCTATATTTATCTCGTTTTGGGGTATATAAATTATGAATAATTCTGGCGTTGAAAACCACTTCTGTATGTCGCGACCTCTATACCAGGGCTTGATAAGACTAAGTGAGTTTGGGTCTTTCTTGATTAAATCTAATCGAGTTTCTTTATCAATAATAAAAGCTCGATCACAGCCAGTCTTTATACCACCACATATTTCGAATAGGTCACCTAACTTAATTTTTATCTCATTCAGTTTTTCGAGAATGATCATTGAATCCTTCTCCTTAAAAACCCATGAATTGTTAAGTGTTGAAATTTTCTTAGAAATATGTGCATTCGAAAAGAATTCATAAATTTCGATTAAGTGTTCTTTTTGCGTTGCTTGCGCATATTTCAAGCTATCCTTAGCGATAGGAAGTCTATTCTGGGCAATGATTATTGCAGAATCGACGGAAGCCTTAAAAACAGGTAATTCTCCGAAATTTATTATGCTTTTAATTGTTTTATCTGTTGATAATAAATTGCGTAATTTTTCCCCATATCCTCTAACAATAAATTTGTTTGATGTAATTAATGTAAGCACTCCTTGTTTACCCAAAACATCAAACCCTTTTTTTATAAAATACGTATATAAGTCGGCTCTTCCATCATATATGGTTTCATAAAACCTTTCTAATTCTTTTTTATAATGTTTGAAGAGCTCTTGTCTAACATAAGGTGGATTCCCAATCACTACATCAAATCCATCCTTGATATCAAACATCCACTCAGTATCAAAGAAGGAAGAAGAAGCATTTTGGTCGTAGGGATCCCAACCGGCCAGTTTTTGAGCAGTATCGCTTTTCCAACCACTTTTTTCTAATTCTTCTGCAATGTGGTTTCGCAATACTTTGTCTTCTTCTCGGTATTTGAGTTTGGTTTCTTTGCTCTTGGCACTGAATAGTTTGCTGCGTACTTTTTTGAGTTTCGTTTCCAATACTTTTACTCCCGGGGTATCGTATAAACTCAATTGAGCACTTGGTTTTTCTATTCCTATTAATGTATTAGCGGCAACAAATTTGGTTTCCAAGTTCGGCAAAGGCCGTATGCCAAAATTGTCTTTATCAGAATTTACTTTTTGCTCAACTACTAGAGAGATAAAGAAGCGTAGTTTGGAAATTTGTGTGGCAATGGGTTGTATGTCCACGCCATAAATACAGTTTTCAATCAAAAACAGTTTCCGTGCATAATCAGGGTCGTTGATGCTTTGGTCAAAGGCTTCGTTGATTTCCAACAATCGTTCTTTTCGGGCTTGTTTGTCTTCAATCTCAAAAGCGGCTTTGGAATCTTGTTCGGCTTTTTGCAATTGTACTTCTTTCCAAACTTTATTATCTGGGTCGAGCTTTTGTAGTATATGCACCATTTTTTGCAAAATGCCCATTGGGAAAGCTCCAGAACCACAAGCAGGGTCGAGAATGGTGCAGGAGCTTAAAGCTGAAATGATTTCCTTTTGTAATTCGGGATTGTCTTCAAAAGGGGTTTTGCTATCAAAAGAAGTCAGTACATGCAGTTCTTTATCCAAGGTTTCGTCATCCATGCCGCCCTCCCTATAGTTATCGGGATTGATGGCATTTTTAAGATAAGCGATTAGGCTTTCATCCACCATGTAGTTTACAATCTCCCTTGGTGTGTAGAAAGAGCCGGTTTGCTTGCGGGCAGTAGTTTTGGTTTCAGGATTGTAACTCGCCAATAGGTTTTCAAATACTTTGCCCAATAGTTCCGGATCGAGTGCTACATCTTCTTCAATTGGGGTATTTTCGGTAATCGTGAATTTGTAGGACTTGAGGATGTTTATCAGCCCTTTTACGGCTGCTTGTTTATACTTCATATCACTAATTCCTACAATATAGCTCAGATCGGTTTCTTCTTCCACGCCAAAAAATAAATAATCAGGCACAATCAGTTGTTCGCCTTTCGTCATTTGATCGGAGAAGCCGTCAATGTAAAGGTTATTGAATTTATCATCCAAACACTCAAAAAGTCCACCGTTGAGGAACGGAACAACATCATTCAGTTTCTTTAAAAAGGCATCGGGATTTTTGAAATATTGTTTGTAACGCATTAGATAATCAATGCCTCTGTGAGTGCCGTAACCATCGCCTCTGAACCCCCGTTTGCGTTTATCCAAACTGTCGCCATCAATGGGACAGTTAAGCGTAGCAAAAAACAGGTTTTGTAGAATACATTTGTAGTATACACTTTCCTTGTTTCGCTCTTTGAACATGCCTTTTTCGTGGTAAGGTGATATTTCCTTCAGAATATCTTTTTGCAAGGCATCCAATTCAAAAAGTTCTTCGGGTATCAGTTTCTTCTCTTTGATAAACCACACAAATAGCAGCCTGGTAAGCATCCGGATTACATTGGTGGCTCGATGTTCCTGCAAAAGGTCTTCCAGCCTGGCATTTTTTTTATGTGCTTCTGCAATTCTTGGCTCTGCGGGAAAAGTAACATGTTCAGTTGCCCAGAAATACCAGTTAGAAAGTTCCTGATAGAATTTCTTGTTGAGAAGACTTACGCTGAATACTTCCTGCCAATAGGCGTAAAGTTTGGCAAAAGAGTCCACTTTTTTATTTCCTGTATTAGGGATTTGTAGTTCCGCTAAAATGCGTTCGTGACCTGAATGCGGCTTTTTAATATTAATGTCACGCAATAAACTCACTTTCCCCGCTTTTTCACCTTCTCTCCACTCTTGTTTGTATTTCAAGCGTTCAGTATTAGCAAAGGCTAAATGATTGCCATATTTAAACGCCAGCACCACAGGTGTATAGTAAAACTCACGATTGAAAGCCCGGGAGATTTCAGCCAATTGTGTACGTGTAGGCAATACTTCGTTAGGTGTGTTTTTGAGCGTTACACCGAAAATTAGAATTCCATCATAGTCGGATTTGATCTTCTCGACATTTAGCGATTTATTTCCTTCAAACGCAGCATCATCCACCATACCTACGAAAAAGACATCATCTATCAATTTGAAAGTATCATTTTCCTTGTAGGTATCTTTGAGAATTTCTTTAGCAGTGGTGGGTTCATCTGCCACATAGTTAATTGGCACCCGAAGATCCTGAAAAAAGACCTTTAAGGCATCTACAAACGGCAATTTATTAAATTCTGTTAATGAATTCATTTTTATGTAATTATGAACCAGGTTATTAAATCAAAATTCTCCTTTTTGTATTTGTTGGCGGCAGGACCTTCTTTTTTTAATTTTTCACCGGTTTGTTTACCACCGGCTTTCAACTTATCAATTAAGTCCATTGTAGCCTTTCCCATTTTATGTTTCAGGTTTCCATCTTCCTGCAATTCTACTTTAACCACCTGACTCTTTAACCAAATTGAAAGTGCTTCAGATAATTGTTGAATTGCTTTAGATTTCCCCTCATCTATTTCTTTAGGAACAAAGCGAAATTCTTCTTTATGTCTAGACAAAGCATCCAAAACTTCCTTTTGATTTGAAAATACTGTTTTACCCTTCATGTCTAAATAAATAAGTTCATAACCTTTGTATTTGTATTCCAATTCTTTCTGTGGCTTTGAAGGATACCCCATTAAAGCTATAACACCTTCTGCCGGACAAATTTCTTTGTTAGCAATAAACCCTGTATAAACTCCATTCGGCATTGATTTATAAAGGTTTTCATTCTTTTGAAGTTCTTCCATCAAATCCTGCCTGAATCCTTCTAGAGACAAATTATCAAAGCCCAGACCTTGATTATTTACTTCAATATCGTCCCATGAGGATTGCATTTGCTCCATCATTCTTGCTTTTTGCTTTTGTTCAAGGTCTTCGTCTTCTGCCATCTCTCTAAAGGTATCTGAGAATTGTAGATCTACTTCAGAGCCGGCTAATTTCATAGTAGCCATACGTTGCTCAATTCTTCCCTGCAGATTCAAGTAAGAATTAATATTGTTTGATGGCCAGAAGTTAATACCGAATATTTTTTCATTGGGGGAACCTAAACGATCAATACGTCCCAACCTTTGGATAACGCGAACAGGATTCCAATGGATGTCATAATTTATTACCATATCGCAATCCTGCAAATTTTGCCCTTCGCTTAAAGTGTCGGTGGCAATTAAAATATCAATTGGTCTTTTGATTTTCTGATAAGTTTTATTATCTGTTTCTGAAAGCCATAATTGCCATTCTTCAAACTGTTCGATTAAAGTACGGTCTTTTAAAGAAGGCTGAAATGTTTTCCATTCCTTCTCCCGAAATAATTTTGTAAATGGTGCAAAACGTTCTAGAATTGGTTCAAAATTTTTAGTTTCACCTTCTTCGTCAGAAACCATGGAAGAACCGCCACTAACGACCGCAACTTTATCAAAACCTCTTGATGTTAGTTGATCAAATAGATAAAAAGCGGTGTCTCTATATACTGTAAAAATGATTACTTTATTATTACCGTTATTGTGCTTATTGTTTCTCTTTTCGATAATTCTCTCAATAACGGTTTCAAGTTTATCATCCTCGCTTTTTTGATTATTTACTTTTTTAATTTCTTCTGCAACCTTTTTTTCAAACTGATTAAGATTGGACTGTAATAGTTGCAATGATTCAATATCTTCTTTAAGATCTTTTTTAAAAGCCTGTAGCTTTCCAGATCTGTCAATATCAATTAATCTTGTTTTACGCTTTTTGCCTAATGTAAAATCTTCAATCTCATCAGCAAGTTCATCATCCTGGAAAAGTGAAAGTTGTTCATCATCATTCCATCCAAATTCTTTTTTGCTTTTCTGATAATCTTTTATACGGTTAAGGGCATTTTGATGGTGATCAAGTATTTTATCGACTGTTGAATAAAAAGAAAACCAGGAAGACTCCAATCTCTTAACCAAAAGAATGTAAAGCATTTTTACCAAGAAACGATCACGCTGCTTTTCATCATGTAATATATCAGCATTATCAAAATCATCTACATAATAAGAAGGCTGGTATGCTGAAAGCATCGGCGGAAAATGGTCAAACAGCTCTTCAAAGCTTTCAAAATTTCCAATTTGATTTGGTGTAACAAATATATTTTGAGGCTTGGTTTTTAGTGGAAATTTTAAACCATTTTCTTCGCCTTCAATCATTTTACGAATTCTTGCAACGGTGAGAGAATCAGTAAGAGTAAAAAAGTTTGCAGGAAGCTTTTTAATAAGATCTCCTATTCTCGGTTCCGGCTCTAAAACCCATTCATTAAAAGATTTTTGAGCTGTTCTAAAAGTATAATCGATGTTTTTTATGTCCAGTGATTTTTCAAATCCGTTAGCTTTTCCTGCAACAATTAATTTAAATTGATTTCGTATATCCATTAAAGAGTTGTTAATGGGCGTCGCAGAAAGCATTAATATTTTTACGTCCTCGTTTTTTGAAAGAATTTCGTCTACTAAAAATTTATATCGTTTTGATTTATCATTTCGAAGATTATGACTTTCGTCAATCACAAACAATTTAGGCTTCTCATTAATGAACAATTTATCTGAACGATCAGTGTATTTATCCATCAAGCCTTCGTTCAAATCCGTATGGTATCTTATAAAAAACTCAAAATGATCCGCTTCGAATTTTGAATTATGATGCTTCTTGTACTTTCTCCAATTGTATTGCAATTTTTTAGGACAGATCAATATAACTTCTCTTCCCTTTAATTGGTAAAATTTTATAACTGCTAATGACGTCCAGGTTTTACCGAGCCCTACCGCATCTGCAAGTATGGCTCCGTTAAATTTCTCGAGCATCTTAATAAGACTAAGGGTTCCCTTTTGCTGAAACTCATATAATGAATTATAAATAACAGAGTTTTCAAGCCTTCCAATTTGACGATTGAATTCAGGATTATCTTTTTCCAAAAGCAACTCATTCCCAAACAATTCAAATAATACTTTATAGTATAATTGTTTCGGTGTGTATTCGATGAAAATCTTTTTAATCTGATCAATTAGATATTGCTTAAATGGAATCCTTTTTTCTTTACCATTTTCTTCAATAATAGTTTTGTAATTGTGGGCTTGGGGACGCTTCCAGAGATTATCAAACCACCTTACTAACTCGCCATATTCAGCATCAGAGCCAAAACTTCCAAAATTCAATTCGACATTATTTGTTACTTTTAAACCGATTCCAGCTTCAGTTAAATTCGAACTTCCTGTTACATAATAATGTTTTTGAGCATCATTATCATTGTCTTTATATAAATACACTTTAGCATGGCAAAAGTTTGGTTCTAATGTTTTTGCATTTACTTTATCCAATCCAAGAAATGCAACAGCTTCCTGAGCGGCTTTGCTTAATTTTAAGGAAGCTTCGATATTGATATTTTCATTCAGTAAATCTAATGCCCTGTCTTTATCCGCATCAAAGTTGACAATATCACCAAGAACAAATTTAAACTCGTCAATATTCTCTTTACAACATTGGGATAAGTAAGCTAAGGCTCCAATTGTAAAATATCCAGTAACAACATTTAGTTTGCCTGTTTTGGTGTATTTTGAAATCCACTGATGAACTTTTAAATTTTCGTTTTCATTATCTAGAATCATAGTCTATAGTTATTCTCTCACTGTCATCACAAGCTTTACACAGTGATTTCTATTAAAAGCGTATTTTATTTTCTTAGGAGTAGCAGTTAGAATTTTCAGCAAGGAAAATTTCTATCATCAAATATATGAGAATCTGCCAATAGTTGGATGAGAAAAAATAGAAAATGAGATTATTTATTGGTTCACTGTTTCTTCCTTTTGCCCATAACAGCGTCACCGGCACAGTAAATTGAACAGACAAAAAAAACGAAATCCCTTTTGATAAATGCGTGCAATCATTTATCAAAAGATCGCGGTCCCTTCTTAAATGATCGCTGTCTTTTTATTTGTTTTTGCAGCCTGCGCGTAGTTTCCAACTACAGATGATGTGCTATCTTTCAGCTAATCCTGTAATTTACATCTATCACCAGTAGGATACCTGACCATTTGTTTTGTGGTTTGCCTAAAAATAAACATTATGGCAACCACTACACTCTTTTCCATTCCATTCAGCAGCCCATTTACATTCGGAAAAGATATTGATTTCAGAACGTTTTATCAGGGAGAAGCACTCAACTATGTGAAAAATCGCGTCATTGGATATAGTGCTCAACAGCTAATTATAGGCATACAAAGCCACGGGCAAAAGGAACGTAAAGTAACCTTCAATATTAGCCCGGAAACACTTCAGGTTAGCTGCAACTGCAAGTCTCCGGAATGTACCTTATGTGAGCATGGTTATCATGCCCTTCATCATCTTTGCTGGAATAGCAAACGGTTCTTCACCATTTTTGAACCCGGAAAGCTGGTAAGCATTGCCCTGGAAAATAAAAATCTTTTCCATATCGACTATTCCAATCCGGATGAATTTATTGTACCGGATAAATCACTTGGGCATTTATATGATTTTAAAAAAATAGAAACGACAGAACTGGACCAGTTATCTGCATTACCTGCTGTTGCTTTACCGGTAATAGAAACGGAACTGGTATGGCTACTCGTTTACTCACCCTATGCATGGCAAAGATATCTCCCTATAATGGTTCCTCTTAAAGGAACATTTGACAACGCTGGAAAGAACATCAGGAGCTTTGGGAAAGGCTTTGCCAATATTAGTGAAAAACTGATCACTACTAACGACAGGAAAGAGTTATATAATTTGTCAAAAACTATGTATTCAGCTGCTGCCGACAGACATAAGTTTGATGGGGAACAACTGCTGGCTGGTGAAATGCATATTGCAGGGAATTTTCATCAATGGGAACAGGCATTACCTATGCTTTCCGGGCAGACATTTATTTATAAATACGATCTGGCACATATCCGGTATTTTATGAGTAATCCTCCACGCCGCAAATATCTTGAACGAATCACCATTTCAACAGAGCGGCCGCAACTGCAATTTATTTTAAAAGACAAAGGCAACTATTACCGGCTTTCACTGCAATATCTGGTACACGGTGTGCCCATTAAAGATCCGCTTGAGGACGCACTGTTTTTTGTTTGCAATGATGTACAATACCACCTGCTCGGCTCTCTACGGGATGCAGCCATGGTACAATGGATGAGCGGCTTTGACAACCTTATCAGCGTGCTGAAACCCGGTTTCCCGACATTTGAAAAGGAAGTACTGGAACGTATTGAAGCGATGTATCCTGTGATAAGGCGGTAGAATGTTTAAAAAATTTCACTAAAATTAGAGAATTTATTCTGCTGTCTTTTTATAATCACTGCCCGTATAAACTCCTTATGCAATTTGCTATTACAGGATAGTAGGTTTGACCAGTTAAATCTGGATATAATTACCTGTTCAATATTTGAACAAGTATTGTTATTGATACCCAGCCTTACTAATTTTACCATTGGAAATTTTATTGTGAAAGAAGAAAATGTAGAAGAATGAATGAAACACCCATGCTGTTTCCAATAACTCCATCTGAGTTTTGGAAACAAATCAGAATTATTATTGAATCAGTAATTGCTGAAAAATTAAGCAAGCAAAATCCCTCTTTTAACCGCTCCATCCTCCCCGAAAAAGCTTTGTTTAAACCTGCAGAAGTCTGTAAGATCTTCCAGGTATCAAAGCCTACACTTTATGAATGGCTGAAACAAAAAAAACTGAAAAGTTTTAAGGTTAAATCCCGGAGGTATTTCTTAAGAACAGACATTGAAAATCTTATTTCCGGAAAGTTTGATTCTGAAATCAAAAAGTAGTCACCGATAAAATAAGTGAAGAATGAACTGTGAAGAAGCCAATAAAATCGATATGGTTGATTATTTAAGTTTTTTAGGTTTTCAACCAACTTCAGTAAGAGGAAATGATTACTGGTATCTCTCTCCTTTCAGAGACGAAAAAATACCATCATTTAAAATTCATAGAAGTAAAAATGTATGGTATGATCATGGAATCGGAACAGGAGGAGGACTGGTAGATTTCGTAAAGCAATTTTATCAATGTGATGTAAGCGAAAGCTTGCAAAAAATTCGGTTTTTTCAGCCGCAAATAAATTTTAAAAAAACTGCTGACAGACCGCCGTTCCACTTGCAAGAAAACTCTTTGATTAATTATACGGATGCAAGCCAAACGGCTATCAAGATAATAGCAGCAAAACAGCCAGTCCTGGAACCTTGGCTTTGCCGCTATTTGAAAAAGAAGAATAGAAAAATCTATTGCTAACAAATACTGCTTTGAAGTGGAATTTACCAACGGTGAAAAAGAAAAAATATTTAAGGCTATTGGCTTTAAAAACAATGCCGGAGGCTATGAACTGCGCAATGAATATTTTAAAGGAAGCAGCTCTCCAAAATACATTTCTTACTTCAATAATAAAGCAGATAATGTAACTGTCTTTGAAGGCTTTTTTGATTTCATGAGCTACCAATCCTTGCATCAAAATCAGCAGCAGCTACTGACAAACTTTCTGGTATTAAATTCTACTTCTTTTTTTGAAAGGAGCCTTCTTTTAATGGAAAAACATGATACAATACATCTCTATTTAGACAATGATCTTACCGGGAAAAGATGTACAGAACTTGCTTTAAAAAGATCCGCAAAATTTAAAGATGAAAGCAAATTGTATAAGGGATATAAAGACATAAATGATTGGATGGTCAACTTTGGAAGACAAAAAGAAGTGAAGCATTCCTTGCATAAATGATTATAAAAATCTTTTACAGCAAGCGGTGTTTTTGTTTCACAAAAACCCGGCTTGCTTTTTCTCCCGTTGGTCGCAAAAGAAAATTGTTGAGGATGATAGTAAGTGAAGAAATAAAAACGAAACATGAAGGCGGAAGACCTAAAAACGCGAATAACAGAAAGGTCAATAAAGGTATCCGGTTTACCGAAAAAGAATTTTTCATCATTAAAGAAAATGCTTCCAGAGCCGGAATAAAGATATCTTCTTACATCAGGCAAATGGCTCTTAAAGGAAAAATAACTCCACGATTAAATGAAGAAGAAAGGCATTTTGTCACCCAGTTAACCGGCATGGCCAACAACTTAAATCAGCTCACGAAACTAGGTCATCAGGAGGGATTACTAACAGCTGCAATGATGTTTGAAAAATACCGGAACCAGGTAGATGAACTGCTCAAAAAATTTAATGGAAAATGATCAGCAAAGTGATCATAGGAAAAACTTTTTATGGTGCCTGCAGGTACATTTGTAAAGACGAAAAAAGAGCAATAATACTGCAAACAGAAGGAGTAAGAAATTACGATTATAAATTAATGGCAGCCGATTTTGAAAAACAACATTCTTTAAGACCAACTCTTTCAAAAGCAGTTTTTCACGGCATCATCAGTTTTTATCCGGGAGAAAAAATTCAGGATCAAATCATGACTGAAATTGCCAAAGAATATTTACAGCAAATGAAAATAATCAACACTCAATTTATGGTTGTAAAACACATTGATAAAAATCATTTGCACCTTCATATTCTGGCTAACCTGGTAGATAATAATGGAGAAGTAATAAAGGATAGTTGGATAGGATTACGGGGAAAAAAAATTGCACAAAAACTAACCCGACAGTATAAATTAAAGCAAGCGTTTTCAAAAGATATATCCAAGATAAATCTTGAAGCATTAAATGAAAAAGAGTCAAACAAGTATGTGATTTACCAGGCAATTTTAGAAGCACTTCCAAACTGTAATTATGTAAAAGATTTAGAAGCAATGCTGCTGAAAAAAAAGATTGAAACTCTTTATAAATACAAAGGGCAGACAACAGAGTTACAGGGAATCAGTTTTAAGATTGGAGAATATAAATACAAGGGCAGTGACATCGACCGCAAATTTTCAATTAATCATCTTCAGAAATTCTTTTACAATCAAAGAGTAAAAGGACTTTTAAAAAAACCTGAATCAAAATATGCTCACTTGCTTCCTCAACGTTCGGATTCTGAAATTAAAAATGTAAGAGATAAAGGGAGAGATCTTTTTAACTTGCTGATGAAAATTGAAAAAAATGAGCAGTGGAATGATGATGATTTTAAGGTGGCGGAGAAGAAGAAAAGAAGAAAATAATAGAAGACAAAAAATATTCTACTTTTTCAATTTGTATTGGTTATAAAATAATACTAGAGATAAAAACTGCATTTAATTTGAGAAGTTTTGTTACTTCAATTACTATAATAATCCAATTTGTATTTTTTCCCACTTGCTATATCCTTCTGGAAACCTTCTATTATAATCCCATGCGTCATTTATTACCTTAGAAACTGGCATGGTTGAATTTGTTAATTGTTCAGCATACGAAATGAGTGTTATATTTCTACAGGTCTTAAGAACGTTTTGGGCAAGAAGTTCTATTAAAATATCTGGCAAGATTGTTTCATAGTGTGTCGGTGTTATTTTATGAGCAATTGCAAGATATTGTGCCCAAGGTCTTTTTATTATTTCAAGTTCTTGGGAATACCCAGTTAACTCTAGCATTTTGAATACAGCACGCATTCGTGCTTCATTGGGTGGATGATTTATAGTTAGCTTTAATTTGCTGCTGTTATTATCACCTCGATGAATTGCGCATACTTTGAGATGCTCCCATGCGTAAGCAGGTCCAACTAGATATGCAGCAATCATGTCACAGGAAAATTCTTCTAGCCAGCTACTTTCCCAACGGTCCATAACTTCACGAACAAGGCCTGTATCAATTGAAGGGGTATGTTTTGCATAATTTTCCCTGATTGATCTAAGACAATCACCAACAAGAAACTTTCCATGTTGGTGGAAGATTAAATGTCCAATTTCATGGTACAAATCTGGTAAACATAAAAGGTACTTCTCTTCATCCTGAGGCAAAACAATCATATTATATTTAGGGTAAGCCCAATAATAAGCGTCGGAATTTGATGTAGTACTTATAAATGGAACTGATTGGAGTGAACCGATTTCATTATATATTTTCTGAATTATATTTTCGAAATATCCTTCAGCACTGGTACTATAGCGGCTTAATGGTACATAGCGAAAACTTTCTATTTCAAGAAATTCTTCGTTTATTAAAGAATACTGCACTAAACTATTTTGAGAAAATTCATCTAAACCGATTAGCCCCTCATCCATAATTGATTTGACCCTTTCTTTAAGGGAATACAATGATTTAACGGTATTTGCACTGAATTCACTTGCTGGGCCAGAAGTTCCGTCAATGGTTTCAAGATGCTTAAGCATTTTATCCAAGCGATCATCCAAACTGATGTATAGTCCTTTAATAAGTTTTATCATCCTCTTGCAGTTCTCAATTCAGAAAATAACATTGACCTTTCATTATTCAATGCTGATACAATTTCATCCAATATTGCAATTTGATTTACGCTTAAATCATCATATTTTTTTAATTGCTCATAAATAACACAAATATCTTCTGAAAAAGTTTTACTCATTGCATGCATTGTTTTTAGTACATCTTTCATTGCATTCTTCGGAAGAATTTCTAAATCTTGAGAATGGCTCTCTTTTGCATTTATCAAAAAATTCAGAAAATCCGATAACGTAGTAATGGCTGCTATCAATTCCTCATTTGAAACTGATATTGTTTTAAATTCATTCTGTCGTTCGGATTTTAAAAACATATTCTTTTTCAAAGAAATTATTGCTCTGTTAATTTCCTCCGTTTTTTTTAACAAGGAATTATATTGGCTTGATATAAAGCTTATATCACTCATATTATATTATATATATTTAATTAATATGCCTTAACAGAAAAATCATTTTCGATTAAGCTATTTGTTTTTCCGCCAATCGCAATTACAGTTTCATCATAAGGGAAATTACCTTGATATTTATTATTACCCACGAGTTGATGCCTAAAAATTATAGCTTGGGCAACTCTCACCCTATCTTCTTTTGCTACATAACAAACAGAAAAACATAATTCGTTATTTACATTTAAAACACTTCTCCATCTTTCATAATTTGGATGTGTCATTATTTTAGCTCTAATATTTTCTCCTTCATCAACAAATATCAATTGTTTTAACTCAACCGTTTTTTTTATACTATCATAATAACTTTCGTAGACAAATAAAACACCTGAAAATTCTGGTATCATAATTCTGTTTATATCTCTCCAATATCCCTCCATACTTAAATTAAAAACTTTCACTGCTATTTTATTTATTTTCTTCCATTAAATCCTTCAATTTTGACAGATACTTCTCAAGAGCGTCTTTGTTTTCATACAATTCCCTTCCAGTTGTTTTTTTATTAATTAAACCCTCTCTAATTTCATTTCTTCCCTTCCGGGCAAAAACATATCCGGGACCTGGCTCAATAAAATATTTTTTGCGCAGCATCTCGTAAGTTTTCCAAATAGCTTTTTCAACTGTATCAAACGAAATATTTAATTTCTCAAGAAGTTTTTGGAGTAGAATTACTGGAATATTATTAGGGTATATAGAATCTTCTTTAAGTTCTTCAACAGAACTGACGTCCAAACCGCTTTCATCAGCCAATTCTACACTGGAAATATTCTTCGTTGCCAAGGCATTATCGATAAGTTCACCTAGGGAAACACTTTTTACAGTTTCAAACAACCTATTAATTAATTCCAGTTGTTTTTGTGCATCCATATCTGGTCCATCATTATCGGACAGAATTAGGCGTAGCTCTCTACTTGATGTTTCTTCATTAGAATTTGGAATACTCTCTATCCATAGTATTCTTAAGGCTTCGTCTAATGGATTTAATTTATTGTCTACGGACATAATTATGCAATTTTATTATTTATGATTTCGGTTAATCTCTTTTTAAGTCGAAAATGTTTTACTTTTAGTTGATTATTTTCGATTTTAAGCATTTTTGATATTTCCTCATAAGAGTAATTTTGTGCTCTTAGTAGCAAAATATCTCTTTCCTCAGCATTCATTTCTTGCAAAGCATCTTTTAGGAATAGAAGTTTAGGATTTTCCAGTTTTTCATTAGAATAAAATTCATCAAATGACTGTCGGTTAAATTGAATTTTCTTGGAAGTGCCAGATTCTTCATTAGATATTTCAAAAGAACTATTGTCTAACCTTTCAAATTCGTCAACATAAACTATATCCAACTGCTTTTTCCTCTTTTTTCTAAATGACTGCCTTAGGAAGTTTATAAAAATTTTGAAAATAAGGTTATCAAAATGAGATTGGGATTCGAATGTATACTCCGGAAGTTTTAATATTAGAGTGTCTAGAGTCTGATAAACCACCTCCCATGCTTCATCTTCATTGAAAAGCCATTTTTTTACTGCATACGCATAAAATTTCTGGCCATAAAAGCTATATAATGCTTCTAGCCCACTCTTATCTTTTTTTGAGATCAGATCCAATAATTCCTTATAATCCATACTTTACTATCTATTATGCTTTGAGGTTACATTGCGTTTGAAAATTAAGATATTATCCTAAGACTTGTCCTTTTAATATTAATGTAACCTCAATGCATATTAAAGGAAACGACTTATTAAAGTTACATTTTTTAATAAAAAAAATTTACACCTATGTCAGAAAATCAAAATAACGAAAGCCAAAAACGCAGCAGTAATGACTTATTCTTAATAATAGAGGGTAAGCGATATAAATGGCACGATCAGTACATTACCGGTCGGGAAATTAAAAATTTGGGAGGAATATCTCCCCAAGCTAAATTGTTCCTTGCCATTACTAATCCTTGGACTAACGAACCTGTTTCAGATAATGAGCATATAGATTTGGGCCGACCAGGAATTGAGCAATTTTTTGAAAAGAAACAATTGAAATATACAATTGATGGTAAACTTTTTGACTCTCCCAAACAATATGTAAAAGGAGCACAAATTCGTAGAGATGGAGCGATTCAAGATGATTTTGAAATACTTCTTATAATTAAAGGATATGAGGATGAACTAATTGAAGATACCGATTGGGTCGACTTAGCGAGACCAGGGATTGAACAGTTTGTATCTAGGAAGACTAAACTATTAATTATTGTCAATGGTAAAGAAAAACATTGGGAAAAAAAGCAAATAAACTTTGCAGAAATAATAATACTCGCATTTGGTACCTATAATGAAACTCCTACGATGGTTTATACAGTGGGTTATGAAGATGGTCCAAAGCAAAATCCTGAAGGATCTATGGTAAAAGGGGCAACAATATTTGTGAAAAATAAAATGATCTTTCATGCAACCGCAACTGATAAGTCATAGTCCGGATTTAAAAAAGTTAAGCGAGGAAGGTTACCAATTAGAAATTGATGGTGGATTTTTGCTTGTCCACCATATTCCATATTTGAATGCATCCAAAGAGATAAAGTATGGTATTATAATTTGCACATTAAATTTGGTTAATCCAAATCTTGCTGGCACGCCACCGGATCATACAGCTTACTTCAAAGGAGAGACACCTTACTATAGTTCCGGTCAACCATTGAGTGCAATTATTAATAATTCAGCAACTCAGCAATTGTCACCAAACATTATAGTTAATCATTTTTTTTCCAGCAAACCTAAAAGTGGAAAATATTTGGATTACTACGAAAAAATAAGAACATATGCAGAGATACTTTCTTCTCAAGCGCAAGTTCTTGACTCTACAGTTACATCTAAACCAGGAAAGACAACACAGATTGTAGAGCGGCAGTCGGTATTTCAATACCCAGATACAAACTCTGTTAAAGCCAAAATCAACAATTTAAATGAAAAATTTAATGGGCTTAAAATCGCCATAATTGGACTCGGTGGAACAGGATCATATATCCTTGACCTTATTGCCAAAACACCTGTTCAGGAAATTCATTTGTATGATAACGACAATTTTGAATTAAATAATGCTTTCAGGGCACCTGGCGCGACAGCTGGTGATAAATTCGGAGAATTAACTGAACTTAAAAAAGTTGACTATTATGCTGAAATATATTCAAGAATGCACAAGGGTATTAGACCACACACAACTTTTGTAACCGAAGAAATCATTATCGCCTTTTCACAGTACGATTTTGTTTTTATTTGTATTGACAGCAATGCATTTAGAACAATGATAATTAGAAATTTAGTTAAATTTAACATCAGTTTTATAGACGTAGGTCTGGGTGTAAATTTTGCAGATGATAGTCTAATAGGAACGCTTAGAGTAACAAGCGGCTCCGGACTGAAATCAGATCATTTAGAAAACAGAATAGGGCAGGTAGATCAAGAAGAAAATGAATATGCAACAAATATTCAAATTGCTGATTTAAATTGCTTAAATGCTGTTTTAGCTGTAATTAAATGGAAAAAGAAGATTGGTTTTTACCAGGATCTTAAAAAAGAAAATAACTCATTCTACTTCATTAATACTAACAAATTGCTCAATGAAGACTTTACAGCATAAATTCATGGATACTATACCAGAAGTATTAGAAGAGGGAATTTTATATATTTCCATAAAATATAAAACGGCATCTCATAAATGCATTTGCGGTTGCGGAAACGAGGTTGTAACACCTTTTACGCCCGTAGATTGGAAAATAACATTTGACGGAAAGACTGTTTCTTTAAGTCCATCTATTGGCAATTGGAATTTCGATTGCAAGTCACATTATTGGATAACAAAGAGTAAAATTATTTATAGCTCTCCATGGAGCACAGAGGAAATTGATAGAGGGCGAATGAAGGATAAAAAGAAAAAGAATAAATATTTGTTTAAGAAAAAAATAAAACGCCAGCAATAGTCAAAATATTACAGATAATATAAAACGAGAGCTTCAAACAATTTAAATGTTATTAATCCTAATAAGATCTGTACTACAAGAGGCGACTATTTTAAACTTTAACTCAGTAAATAAAAAAGTTGAAGGCTAATTTAGGGCCTCTCAAAGTTTAATTATCATGGAAAAATATTGGTTTGATAACTTAACTGGAGCGCAATCCTGGACATCATTATGGAGTCAATATACCATTTGTGAAAATTGCGGAGGTATTAGAAAAACCCAGGGAAAATGTTCAGTGTGCCACAAGGAGATATCATTTCAACGATTTATAAAAGTTAAAGACTCGCGAGGAAAAGAAATTGAACTACTCTCGAAAACATCTATGGGTGCAGAAGGACGCTATGAAGATTATATATACCTAAACATGCTTGAGTATGAGTGGAAAAGACCTGAATCTAATCAATTTGAATTTTTTAGTAAGAACAAAAGACCAGCAGCTAAGGCAATAATAGTGTTGATTTTCTGGACATATTTTGAAACACGCATTGAACGACTTTTGGATTGCGCTATGAAAGACCTATCAAATTCAATTCGCACAGATTTTTTTAAAAGGTATCAGTCAATTAGTTCCAGAACCTGCGATTTATACAAAATATTATTCGGAAAATCAAATTCCTACTTTATAGATCTCGAAAAGTGTGGCCTTCCAAAAAATTAGCAAGTTGCTTTCCCTAATTCAAAAGAAACGAAATGAATTCATGCATGGTCAACCTGAGGCAATAGATGATACACTAATCGACGATATTGTAGGATCACTAAAAGAGGAACATGAAAGTTGGATAGAAGTGTTTAACCTAAGAGTTGCAAAAGTGCAGTAAATAATAAAATTTGAAGTAACCTATGTTTTTGAATACTGCATGATTTGTTAATAAAAATCCATGCACCTTTAAAAAAATATTTAACTTTTTATTGTCGCAATAATCGAAATAATTATCTTTACCTAAATGTTAAGTTTTTAACATAGTATAAGTTTCATAGAGTAATTCATGGAGTTGTAATATTGAGTGTTCATAACTAATTGACTTTCATCTAATAACAAAGGTGGTTCGAATCCCTTAGTCTCCGCATAGGTTTATTACAACTAATTGAAACTTCCTGATAAACTTTCTACCTCAATCTTATTGAATTTTTTTTCTACATCCGATAATAGTTAAATAACCGGTTTCAC
>Ga0207652_10000165_pt1 | contig 71341 bp, 67 predicted proteins | sample KBSC63BmetaG_FD_184334 | JGI IMG/M metagenome (GOLD analysis project Ga0207652, IMG submission 184334) | Corn rhizosphere microbial communities from Kellogg Biological Station, Michigan, USA - KBS C6-3B metaG (SPAdes) (version 2) | ecosystem: Host-associated > Plants > Roots > Rhizosphere ... | reverse complement strand
TCTTCTAATTCAAATTCGCTGTCATGGATATTTACCCGCCAATTTTTTTTATGAACATCAACGCCGCAAAAAATTGTTGTGCCGGTAAAATCTAATTTCTTAACTTGTGTCATGGGTCTCTGTTTTTTAAAGTGATTGAAATGTTTTACAACTTCAAGTTACCACTTTTTGCAGGACCCTTTTTATTGTAATCTCATACATGAGACCTGGTTTACTGTTTCACTTGAACACATCTGAAATTAACACATATTACGTCATTAATTATTCTTCCATTTCTTTCCTTAGTTCATCAGATATTTTCACCAAGACTTTATCAATTCTTTGTCCGTCCATATCTACAATCTCAAATTGAAAGCCGCGCCAATCAAAGGTGTCGCCGGTAACAGGAATTCGTTTCAACTCATGCAAAATAAATCCGGCAAGCGTATCAAACTCATTCTCTCCTTCATTGATCCAAACGGTTTTATCGAACTTTGTGAGGAAATCATAGAACTGGATTTGCCCGTCGATAAAATAACTTCCATCTTGTCTTTCTACAATTTCATATTCATCGTCTTCTTCTTCAGGCATCTCTCCCACAATCGCATTCAAAATATCCTTTACAGTGATCATTCCAAGCAAACTACCATATTCATCTACAATAAAAGCATAATGAATTTTGGTTTGTTTTATTTTTTCCAGTACCTGGTAAGCAGAATTATTTTCAGGAATAAATAAAACTTTTCTCATCAATTCCTCCAAAGGCGCATCAGGTTTGAGATACATATCTTTTACATAAACAATGCCTTCAATGTTATCAATCGTTTCATTACAAACGGGGTAAACAGAGTGTTGAAATTCTTTAATCTTTTCTTTCACCGACGATCGTTCTTCGTTCACATCAAACCAAACAATATCCGTCCGATGGGTCATCAGCGAAGTAATATTTCTATCGCCCAAATGAAAAACTCTCTCGATAATATCTTTCTCTTCCTCCTCAATCGCGCCAAGTTCGCTACCTTCGTTGATCATCGCTTTTATTTCTTCTTCTGTCACCTGGCTGTCGCTGCTTTTTTTGATATTAAAAAGTTTAAAGAAGCCGGAACTTAACCTACTCAAAAGCCAAACCAGCGGGTAAGAAAATGCGCTAAGTGTTTTTATAGGAACGGCCACGCCTTTTGCAATTTTTTCCGGATTCATTAACGCGATTCTTTTTGGGACCAATTCCCCGAAAAGAATAGATAAAAAAGTAACGATAATTACGATGATAACCGTAGAAATTGTATCTGCATAAGGTTTTATAAAATTTATTTTTTCTAAATAGGGTTGTAAATAAATACTAAATCTTTCGCCAGAGTAAACACCTGTTAATATTGCTATAAGCGTAATATAAATTTGGGTTGTTGATAAAAAGATTTCAGGATTTTCTTTTAGATCCAGCGCAATCTGCGAATTCTTATCACCCTTTGAAGCAGTGGTTTCCAGCCTGCTTTTTTTTGCTGACACTAACGCCATTTCACACATTACTATAAAGGCATTGAGCAGTATTAAAAAAAATAAAATAATCAGTTCAAGCATAAATTAATTTTTCATTTTCATCTCCAACCCAAATTTTTTGTTGAAGATCGCAGCAGGAATATATCCAAGAATTACACCTATTATCGCACCGCAAAATATATCGAAAGGAAAGTGCACTCCTACATAAACCTGAGCATACGAAATCGCCGCAGCCCACAAAAAAAGCAACGCCCATTTTGCGCTTACTGACTTCTTAAACGTTGTAAATATAAACATTGCTGCGGCAAAATGATTAACTGCATGTGAAGATGTAAAACTGGAACTCTGCGGACAATAAGCTACAAGAAATCTAATATTGGCGGCAACAAACGGATCGCTGCATGGCCTGATTCTGATAAAATTTTCTTTTATTAAAGTGCTGCTTACATAATCGCTCAACATCGCGTTTATGAGAAAAAACAATAACCAGATCCAGCCCTTTGTTTTGAAATTCAAGGTTATAAAAACGACCAGGAAAAAATATAAAGGAACCCAAATAGTTGGTTCGCGGATGAAAGGGAAAAAAACATCAAAAAATGAATTGTGCCATTGGCCATTCATTTTTGCAAACAGGTTGTAATCAAATTGTTTTATTACATCCGGCAGAAACGATGCGTTTTGTATTTCCATTAAACTCATTACCGCAAAAATAATCATTGCATAAAAACCGTCGGTAAATATTTACATTTGCCAATTCGTGAAATACCTCGTCCATATTTTTAGAACACCTAAATTTTTCTGATGAAAAGAAAGTCCAATTTCCCGCGATTGGTAAAATGGATATTTTTAACGGGCATCGCATTTTTGGTTTTTATGACGCTCATGCGATTCATATTTTTTTACCATTTCGCTCCGTCTAACTACACTTTTTCAAATTGTATTAAATCCTTTCTCTTGGGATTAAATTTTGATGTAAGAATTGTTTGTGGTGTCATTATTTTTCCTTTTGTAATTGGCAATCTTCATTTAAAATATGTGGGTGAAAAAAGGCTTTCAGTTGGAAGTATTTTGCAATTATTTTTTACAGCCTTGATCATGCTGCTGTTACTTTTTTTTATGAAAAAAGGACACGCGCCTTTATCTACTTTAATTACTATTGGCATTTTATTTATCCTGATTTTAGGATGGCTTTTTGCAACAAAAAATTGCAATCCTTTTGAGAATTCTCTTTCACGAAAGATTTTCAAAATCTATTTTCTTATCATCTCTATTTTACTTGTTTTTCTTTACGCCGTTGACTTTGAGAATTTTGATTACCTGCATGAGCGATTGAATGCAAGCGTTTTAAATTATTTAGGCGACGCCAAAATCTCGATGAATATGGTTTGGCAAACTTATCCTGTTTTTAAACTTCTTATCTCGATCATAATTGGTACTGCTTTACTATTCTGGCTGATTAACTGGTGGTTTATTAAAATCGAAGAATCCATCTATGAAGGAAAAACAATTCCTAAATTTATCGGTGGATTTATTTTTACCTTATTGTTAGGCCTGGGCGTTTTTGGAAGATTGAATCAGTATCCGTTGCGCTGGAGCGATGCATTTACTTTTGATGATAATTTCAAAGCAAATCTTTCTTTAAATCCTGCACAAAGTTTTTTGAGCACATTGAAATTTAAAAATTCAACTTTCGATCTAAAGAAAGTAAAAGAATACTATCCATTGATGACGCAATACCTTAATGTCCAAAATCCGGATAGTATTTTATTAAATTATAAAAGAATTCACGAGGTTACTTCACCGGCAAACCCACCAAATGTGGTGGTAGTAATTTGCGAAAGTTTTTCCGCTTACAAAAGCAGCATGTGGGGAAATCCATTGAACACAACACCTTATTTTAATCAGATGTGCAACAATGGAATCTTTTTCGATCGCTGTTTTACACCGGCCTATGGAACGGCGCGCGGCGTATGGGCAGTCATCACCGGAATTCCGGATGTTGAATATCCAACTACATCTAGTCGTAATCCTGCCTATGTAGATGAACATTCGATTATTAATGATTATAAGGGTTATGAAAAATTTTATTTCATCGGTGGAAGTTCAAGCTGGGCCAACATTCGAGGGTTGCTCACCAATAATATTGACAGTTTGCATCTTTACGAACAGGAAGATTATAGTTCGAAACCAATAGATGTTTGGGGCATCAGTGATAAAAATTTATTTCTCGAAGCGAACAATGTTTTGAAACAACAAAAGGCTCCTTTTTTTGCCGTGATACAAACCGCGGACAATCACCGGCCCTACACGATTCCCGAAGAAGATAAAAAGGAATTTACTTCAAAAAGTTACCCAACAGATACTTTACACAAATATGGTTTTGCAAGCAACGATGAATTAAATGCATTCCGGTTTACTGATTTTAGTTTTCAAAAATTTATTGAAAGTGCAAAAAAAGAATCTTACTTTAATAACACAATTTTTGTTTTTGTGGGCGATCACGGAATTCGTGGTGATGCAGGAGATATGTTTCCAAAAGCATGGGAAATTAATGGATTGACCACCCAGCATGTACCCTTACTTTTTTATTCTCCATCCTTATTAATTCCACAAAGAATTGACAGAACCTGCTCCCAGCTAGATCTTTTGCCATCCGTTTCTGCATTGGCAAAAATTTCTTATACAAATACAACTTTAGGAAGAAATTTATTTGATACGATTCAAAATAATATTCGTTTCAAAAATCTTGCTTTTTTATTTGACCCTGATATTAAGCAAATAGGAATTGTTACTGACAAATATGTTTATGTACACAATCTTATAAGTGGCAAAGAAGATTTTCGTTCTTCAGAAAATAATTTGCCTTTAAATGAGCCTTCACAACTATCCGATAAAAAAAGTTTACAAACATTATCTGACGCTTATTATCAAACGGCAAAGTATATGCTTTTAAATAATAAAAAGATTAAAAAGTCTGCCAGTAAATAAACAAATTCATTCATTTTGTAATCATGATTTTCAAAGCTAAAATTCCAAGAACAATTCCATTAACCATCCAATGGCTTTTGATGCTTTGGCTTATTTATATCACGATTTTTACCATACTCAGAATTGCAACCGTTGCATTATTTATCCCCGCAAACACTGATGTAAACTCATTGTTCCCTTCGTTTTGGCTTGGTTTCCGCTACGATGCCAAATGGATTTCAATGATACTTTTGCCAATTGCAATTCTTTCAATCTACACAAAATTTTCTCCTTTTTATTCGGAACGGAATAAAAAACTTTGGTCTTATTATTTGGCTTTTGCAACGATGTTTGTTCTGTTTTTTTTCGGAGCCGATTTTGGAAATTTTAGTTATAATCATACACGCATAAATGCAAGCGCATTAAATTTTGCAGAAGACCCTGCGATTTCTTTTAAAATGCTTTGGCAAAGTTATCCGATGGTTTGGCTTGTGTCAGCGCTGGTTGTAGCCGTTTTGCTGCTTTCAAAACTTTTTAAACATACACATGTTGTCACTACAAAAAGAAATTTGCAGGAAAATATGATCTATAAAAAACGCTGGCATGCGGCCGCAATCATTCTTTTACTTTGGTGCTTGTTTGGGATTTTTTCTTTTCAACCATTAAAATGGAAAGATGCATTTGAACTGAACGACAATTTTAAATCGTATGTTGCTTTAAATCCATTGCAAAATTTCTTTACCACTTTACAATTCCGAAAGCCATCTTTTGATGATGAAAAAGCAAAAGAATATTTTCCGGTCGTTGCCGATTTTTTACAACTTGATTCAGAAAATATTCGCAATAAAGATTATTCACGCGAAACATCACCGAATAGCAAATCGCTGGAAAGCAGGCCTAATGTAATTTTGGTGATTTGCGAAAGCTTTAGCATGTACAAAAGCAGCATGAGTGGAAATCCGCTGAACCCAACTCCTTATTTCAAACAATTGTGTGATAGCGGGATTTTTTTCAATCGATGTTTTAGTCCAACTTTTGGAACAGCGCGAGGCGTTTTCGGAATCGTAACCGGCATTCCGGATGTTCAACTTTCAAAGTTTTCTACACGCAATCCTGCAGCGATTCACCAACACACAATCATTAATTCCTTCGAAGATTACAACAAATTTTATTTCCTCGGCGGCAACAGTGATTTTAATAATTTTGAAGGATTAATAAAAAATATAAATGGCGTAAAAATTTACCAGGAGGGATCTTTTAAATCGAAACCTTTAAATGTTTGGGGCATCAGCGATAAGAACCTTTTTCTGGAGGCGGAAAATATTTTTAACGAACAGAAAAAACCTTTTTTCGCAATCGTTCAAACCGCCGACAACCATCGTCCTTACAGCATTCCGCCAGAAGATACAGATTTTGAAAAAAGGATTGTAGATGAAGACACATTGCATAAATATGGCTTTGAATCCCTGCAGGAATTTCAATCTTTTTGCTATACAGATTATTGTTTTAAAACGCTGATTGAAAATGCGAAAAAGCAAAGTTGGTTTAACAATACCATTTTTGTTTTTGTTGGTGATCATGGTGTGGAAGGCGAAACTTCAGCAATGTACCCGAATGCATGGGACAAAGGAAGGTTAAGTGATGAGCACATTCCGCTTTTGTTTTATGCGCCGCAATTATTAACCCCACAAACGAGACATGAAATAGTTTCTCAAATTGACTTGCTTCCTACGCTTGCCGGAATGCTGCATCAGCCTTATACAAATACAACTTTGGGAAGAGATGTTTTGAATTCTAAAGATAAAACGGATGCTGCATTTATCATCCATCATGATGAAGGGAATATCGGTGTGGTAACTAATAATTATTATTTTGTAAAGAATTTACGCATTACAAAAGAAGAACTGATGCCAATAAATTCAAACACACTTTTACTAAATCCAAAACAAAAAGATTCTGTAAAAAATAAACTTTCACAACTCACTTCTGCTATTTATGAAACGGCCAAATGGATGCTTGTAAATAACAAGGATAAATAATTATTAATAGTTGTTAAGAATCAATTTTGTAATGTAGGCTGGTTCAGTATTTGTGGGCTTTCCTTTTAAAACAGTGCCATGAAAACAGAAATTGTTTTAAAGTTTATAAAATTTTCTTTTCTCATCCTGGTGATACCACTCTTTCTAATTCGTTGTTCATCTTCACACAACGCCACTAAATTAAGCTCGGACGAAATTAAAAATATCATTGATTCTTCACAATTTACTTTTGTGGCAGAAAGAGTGAATCCTTTACGCGGAAGCACGCGCTACCTTACTTCCAGGTACAATGTTGTTATTAAAAAAGATACAATAGATTGTGATCTTCCTTATTTTGGCAGGGCATTTCAGGCGCCAATTGATCCTTTAAAAGGCGGTATTCGTTTTGTATCTTCAGATTTTTTCAAGAGCACAGATTCAAAAAACGAAAGTGGATGGCAAGTACTAATTAAACCGAAAGACAATACTGATGTACAGCAGTTATCATTTGATGTTTTTAATAACGGTACGGCAACACTAACTGTTACAAACAGTCATAGAGATCCAATTTCATTTTACGGCCATATCGAAAGAATAAAAGAATAATCATGGATCAGCAAACAGGAAAATATATACTAATCGCGGGATCTATCATAGTTGCCGCAGGGATTTTAATTTATTTTTTTCACGGTTATTTTAAATGGATCGGAAGATTACCAGGCGATATAAGAGTTGAAAAAGAAAATTTCCGGTTCTATTTTCCGTTAACAACAATGATTATTTTTAGTCTTGCAATTACCATCATCATTCAAATTTTTAAAAGATTTTTCTAACGATTTTAAAATGGAATATTTTGTTGAAAAAGGATCGGTTGTTCGTGAAATCTGGGGAAAAAGCGACACCGTTCTTTTTATTTTTGCAGGTGCTGCTGCAGAGTTTGCAGTAAACAAAGCCGTTGACTGGCTTTACTTTACGGGAAGGCTCCCAACCGATCCCTTAGGGAGATTATTTTCAACCGTTAGCTATGCAAGAAAAATAATTTTTGCTAAAAATGAAACAGCATTAAAAATTATTGATTCCATTTTTTTTATTCATAAAAGCGTTGAAGAAAATCGGGGAAAATCTATACCAGATTGGGCTTACAGAGATGTACTTTATATGCTGATTCATTATTCGATTGTGTCCTACGAAGTGTTGGAAAGAAAATTAACGCAATCAGAAAAGGAAGAAGTGTATGATGTTTTTTATCGTTTCGGAAAAAGAATGAAATTAAAGGCCTTGGCACCCAATCACAATGAATGGTTGCTGCAAAGAGAAACAGATATGGAAAAAGATTTAGAAAAAAGTAAATTCACTGTTGATCTTTTTAAACAATACAAAAAACATTTGGGAAGCATCCGCTACTTCATTTTAATAGAAGGTGAAAAACTAATTATTCCTGAAAGAGTGCGAAAATTATTAGGCTTTAATAAGTTTTCCTTACTGACTTTTATTTTACCATTTTATAAACTCAGCAGAACTTTTCATTTCGATAATGCAATTAAAAAGCTGATCCTGCCAAAAAAATATGCTCATGAAATTTATGAGCTTGACATTGATTAAAAATGGGACATTAAAAAAATTTGGCATAAAAATTTCTTCCATTTTATTATTACAAATGTTTAAATAAAAAGTCATGGCAAAGTATGGAAAAAAATCAGGGAAAAAAGTTGAAAAAGTAATGCATGAAATGCACGAAGGAAAGCTAAAAAGCGGCAGAAGCGGTAAAAAAGTTACCAACCCCAAACAGGCAATCGCCATAGGGTTATCTGAAGCAAGAAAAGAAGGTGATAAAGTGCCATCAAAAAAATCAGCATCAAAATCTTCCTCCAAAAAATCCGATTCGAAGAAATCTTCCTCCAAAAAATCTGATTCAAAAAAATCAGAAAAAAAAGGAAGCAAAAAGAAATGATTTGAGAATTAAAGGAATTAAAATTCGCATTATTTGTTTATCTACTGTTACACAAAAAATCAAACCATTTATCAAAGTAATTCCTTCTTTTAAATTACCGTTCATTACTTTTATCGTTTTAAACAAAATGATAAATTCTATGAAAAAAATTGTTTTATCTGTAACCTGCGTGCTTTTTATCGGCTTAAATTTTTTAACTGCACAAAAATTATACATGCCGCGAAACATTCAACTCGCTTTTAAAAATGGAACACGTTCAATGGATGGAACTCCTGGGAAAAATTATTGGCAAAACGAAGGAAAATATGATATCAATGTTACCTTAACCCCTGAAACCAGAACTGTATCAGGCGTTGAGAAGATTGTCTATTCTAATAACAGTCCTGATACTTTAAAGTATATCGCAATTCGCTTTGTAAATAATGTACACAAACCAGAATCTCCACGTGGCGGAAATACCCGGGATGATTTTTTTACAACAGGCCTCGATATTCAATCTTTCTCAATAAACAATGAAGATTATAAAATTGATTCTAAAAATTGGGGAACTGTAGCTGCAATAAGATTGAAACAACCATTAATGCCACGTTCATCCACAGAATTAAATATTACCTGGAGTTATCCTTTGGCAAAACAAGATGGCCGTGAAGGTGAAATTGACAGCACCACTTTTTATGTAGCCTACAGTTATCCGCGTGTTTCTGTTTATGATGATTACAATGGTTGGGATCTTATTCCTCATACAGGAAGGCAGGAATTTTACAATGATTTTAATGATTATAATTTAACTGTAAAAGTTCCAAAAAATTATGTTGTGTGGGCAACGGGAGATTTATTAAATCCTGATGAAGTGTTACAACCATCGATAGCAAAGCGTTTGAAAGATTCTTATAATTCCGAAAATGTAGTTCATGTTGCAAGTTTCGATGAAATGCAACAACAAAAAATCACCAAACAAAATGATTGGAACGTTTGGAAATTTTCTGCAAACCACATCACCGATGTTTGTTTTGCAACAAGTAAAAATTATGTTTGGGATGCAGCAAGTGTGTTGGTTGATGCAAAAAATAACCGAAGAACAAGTATACAAGCTGCTTACAATGATACCGCAAAAGATTTTCACCAATCAGTAAAATGGACTCAATATGCTTTGAAATATTTTTCCACACAATGGCCAGGCATTTCTTATCCTTTTCCGAAAATGACTGCTTTTCAGGGACACGCAGATATGGAATATCCAATGATGGTAAACGACGCAACCACGGAAAATTTAAAGTTTGCACAAATGGTGCAGGATCATGAAATTGCACATACTTATTTCCCGTTTTACATGGGAATAAATGAAACAAGATATGCGTTTATGGATGAAGGCTGGGCTACTACTTTTGAATATTTAATAGGACAACAGGAGGTTGGGAAAGCCCAGGCAGATTCTGTCTATAAAAATTTCCGTATCAGGCGTTACATCAGCGATCCTTCAGCAGAAGAAGATCAGCCAATCATTTCAATGTCAACACAGGTAAGCGGTTCCGGCTATGGAAATAATTCTTATGGCAAAGCATCTCTAAGTTATCTGGCCCTAAAAGATCTGTTAGGAGACATAACATTTAAAAAAGCTTTGCATTATTATATGAACGCATGGAATGGAAAACATCCGATTCCATGGGATTATTTCAATGCGATGAATGCAGGATCAGGACAAAATTTAGATTGGTTTTTCAACAATTGGTTTTTCACAAATAACTATATTGATTTGAAAATTGATACGGTAAAAAGGGAGAATGATTTTTATACCGTAAACGTTAAAAACGTGGGTGGCTTTGCAATCCCTTTTGATGTAAAGATTATTTATGCAGATGGTCAAACTGCCTCCATGCATGAATCTCCGGTTATTTGGAAAAATAATCAGCATGAACAATTGTTCAAAATCTCGAGCAAAAAAATTATTAAATCTATAGAATTAGATGGTGGTATTTTTATGGATTACACTCCGGATGATAATGTGTGGAAAGAATAATTTTTGATCACAGAATTTGAAAACAATTACCAGGCGTATGTTGTGAAACATGCGCCTGTATTGTTTTATAGCATCTATCTTAGAAAATATATTTCATCATTATTTGTTTGTTTACTACCAGGTAATTTTTAAATCCGAAAATATTTTATTTTATAAATCTTCTTTTCCCTCTATTTCTTTAATCATTATTTAAATTTGATGAAAACGAATTATGCTTTGCATTTATCATCATTCCACTGACCCCTATTTTAATATTGCTACGGATGAATATATTTTTAAACATCTAAAAGAAGATTGCTTCATGCTTTGGCGAAATGACAACGCCATTATTGTTGGTAAACATCAAAACACTTTAGCAGAGATAAATATTGATTATGTAAAAGCACATAATATAAAAGTCGTTAGAAGACTGTCCGGGGGCGGCGCTGTTTATCATGATCTCGGAAATCTCAACTATTCATTCACCAAAACCGGTGAAAGTTGTGAAATGGTTGATTTTGAAAAATATACTTTACCGATGCTTGAAGTACTGCGTTCATTGGGTGTGGATGCAAAATTTGAAGGCAGAAATGATCTTACCATAGCAGGAAAAAAGTTTTCAGGAAATGCGGAATATGTGTTCAAAAATAAGATCTTACATCATGGTACACTCCTATTCACTTCAGAAATGAAAAACGTAAATGGAGCGTTAAAAATAAATCCGTTAAAATATTCAGACAAAGCTGTAAAGTCAGTGCCAAAAAGGGTTACAAACATTTCAGAACATCTAAAAGTCCCAATTACTTTGGAAGAATTTACTCAAAAAATAATGGAACACATCCTTTCAACGCACGAGGACTGCCGGCTTTATGAATTTACTAAAAGCGATTTATCAGCCATCAAAAAGATTCGGGATCAGAAATATGCAACGTGGCAATGGCCCCCGATTATAATTTTAAGAAAGGAATCAGAACAAACGGCGGCACTTTGGAAATGAACCTGAATGTAGAACAGGGAATTATAAAAAAAGTAAAAATCTATGGTGATTTTTTTAATGAAAAAGATACTTCAGAAATTGAAATTGCGCTAGAAAATACACCACATCAGGAGGAAAAAATTCGCGAAGTTTTCAATCAATACCAGATCGACAAATATTTCCATGCGATTAGCGAAAACGATTTATTATCCGCAATGTTTTAAGAAGAATTCAAAAGGCCTCTTGAAAAGAAATTAAAAAGAGCGGATTATAAATTAAGATCACTATTTTTAATCGCTTTTTCCAGAAAATACTTAAAAGCACTTTTAAAACCAATCCCACAACTTATTTATGAATTTATCATCACAACTTAACCGCACACTCGGACTGCGCCTGGCTATTGTAATGGTTATCGGAAACATTATCGGCTCCGGTATTTATAAAAAAGTAGCGCCAATGGCCTCCGAATTACATTCATCCGGCTGGATATTGATCTGTTGGATTCTCGGTGGAATTATTACCATGTTTGGCGCATTGAGCAATGCAGAAATAGCCAGCATGCTCGCTGATACCGGCGGTGAATATGTTTATTATAAAAAGATTTACAACCGCTTTTTTTCATTCCTTTATGGATGGTCAAATTTTGCCGCGATAAAATCAGCCGCTATCGCATCCATCGCTTATGTTTTTGCACAATCTTTGAATAGTATTATACATATTCCATCAATATTTTCTTCATTAAAAGATTTTCAGATTGCCGGGATATTTTATCCTTTTGAAGGATTTCATATAAAAGTTGTCGCGATTTTATTAATCCTTATTCTTACATGGTTCAACAGCCGCGGGCTTCGACTCGGAGCTGGTTTGAGCAGTTTGTTATTACTTCTTGTTTTAGCCGGCATTGTTACCATTATAGTCTTTGGGACCACAAGTCCCCAGGCAAATATTTCTTCTTCATTTTCAATGGTAACAGCCAATCAATCTGTATCAATAAGCGCTATATTTACTGCCATGCTTGCTGCATTTTGGGCTTATGAGGGATGGAATTCTGTTGGTTTTTTAGGAGGCGAAATTAAAAATCCACATCGAAATGTACCATTGAGCATCGCCTTCGGGTTGTTGATTGTAATTGTATTATATGTCTTGACAAATATTGCCTACTTATCATTAATGCCGATTGATTCATTAAATCAGATTAATGCCGCGGGAAATTCAATTGCTGCTGTAGAAGCAGTAAAAGTTTTCTGGAATGAAGGAGGTGTCATTTTTATTTCCCTTTTGATTTTATTATCAACATTAGGCTGTACGCATGCCACTATTTTAAGCAATGCCCGTACTCCCTTTGCAATGGCAAAAGAAGGATTATTTTTTCCAAAAATGGCAAAAGTAAATTCAGCAAAAGTTCCCGGAAAGGCGTTATGGTACCAGGGGATTTGGTCAAGTATCCTGGTCCTCTCAGGTACATTTGATCAGCTTACCGATATGCTCATTTTTGCAGCATTTATTTTTTACGGAGCTACAGCTTTTGGAGTTTTTATTCTAAGAAAAAAAATGCCTGATGCGCCACGGCCTTATAAAGTTTGGGGCTATCCTATTGTACCGGCAATATTTGTTATTTTTTGTGTCTTTTTAATTGTCAATACAATAATTGCTCGTCCGAGGGAAGCAGGCATAGGCCTGGCTTTGATACTTTTGGGAATTCCGTTTTATTATTGGTTCCAAAGAAAGAATAAAATAAAACTTCAGTAGAATAACAAGATTTTTTATAAAAAATAAAAGTAGATTTAAACTTTTAAACAAGTTGCTATTCTTAGATCATATACCAAACCAGTTATTGATATTATTTTAAAAATTTTACTATTTGTATGAAGCGGATTTAAAATGTAATTATATTCTTCTGCAATAATGGAAGAAGGAATTTTAATAACAGATTTCTTGACCGTTTCTAATAAGTGAGTTCCAAAATCCTGAGCAGAAGAAGGAATCGGAAATTCCTTCCAGTTTCCGGGTAGAGATTCTTCCTTAATATTTAAAATTTCTGAATCAGGAATTTCTATAACAGTAATACTTAGTGTCCGTGGAATTTCTTCAATGTTTACATTTACAGTATATTCTAATAAAGACAGGGCTCGGCTTTCAGACGTATACAGGCAAGGAATAGATTTATGATTCCAACGGCCACCATTTATCTTTGCACCTTCGCCTGATAAATCATTTGCGTGTTTGGTTCTTCCAACTCTGTAGACTAACATTAATAAAAATAATTAAGAATAAATACCATAGTCAATTCGTCCAATAAGATTTTTCACTTCTTCACGACCAAACTGGTTATCGATTAAATCATAAGGAACCTGGCCACCAAGGGCTTTATTTGGCTTTGACATCCATTGGTTAAATCGGTCTTTATCTTCAAATACTTCAAAACCATAAGAATAAAGATCTGCCATTCCTACTATTTTTTCACTAAGGACGGAACCAAATTTCTCACCTCTTTTTTTATTGATTAATGTAGCACGGGTTACTGATAATGCTTTGGCAAGCATTGTATAATCTAAATCCGCCTTGGATTTTAAAAGCTCTAAATCGTTTTTACTAACTCCGTTGCGAACAATATGCATTTTCTCAATGGCAGATAATTGGCTTTCTGGCTTTTGAGAAGCATCTGCAAGAATAATATTGAAACAATAATTTCTCCCATAGGTTCTCTCAGCTTCCGGCTCATTAACAATATCTCTACCCAATGATTCGTCATCCAAGACATAATCTGTGGGTGTCTTATTCCTTTTAATCATAGTACAATATTCTCATTGATTGAGTACAAGTTTATACTATTCTATACTGATTGAAAAAAATTTCTTTCACTTTTTTAGATTTTTTTTTATTTTGTTTTTTCCTATTTACCTTCACGCTCTCAAAATAAAAATGAAACAAGCTTCTTTTCAAAAACTTCTTCTTCAAAATACAGCAATTTCGATTATTGCTACAACCATTATTACAACCCGTTAAGGGTTGCAAATTTTCATATTATCCAATGGGCTTTTTGCTTTTTTGTACAGGCTGAATTATTCAGTAAAATTTAATTTCATAATAAAATAAATATGCGTGTTTTAAAATTTGGCGGCTCATCTGTAGCAAACGCCGAAAATATAAATAAGATAGTTTCTATTTTAAAAGACAGAATAGAAAAAGAAAAATTAGTTGTAGTAGTTTCGGCATTGGGTGGTACCACCGATGCGCTGATAAACAGCGTGGCACTGGCTTCTAAAGGTGATGAACTTTATAAAGATGAACTGAAAAAAATTGAAAACCGCCATTTGGAAATGGTAAAGGGGCTGATTCCTATTTCTCACCAAAGCCGCCTGTTGAGCCTTGTAAAAAAGAATTGCAATGAAATTGAGGATATATGTAACGGCGTTTTTTTATTACAGGAATTAACACCGCGCACAAAAGATCGCGTAATGAGCTACGGAGAATTGTTATCCTCACAAATTATTTCCGCGAAATTTCAATCAGAAAGTTTTGAAAATAAATGGGTGGACGCAAGGAAAATTATTGTTACCAATTCTCACTATGAACATGCAGCGGTAGATTTTGAATTAACTAATAAAAAAATTCAAAGTTATTTTTCAAGTTCTGAAGATTCATTTTTCCTTGTTCCCGGCTTTATCGCAAGCGACATAAATGGTATCACTACTACGTTAGGAAGAGGTGGCTCCGATTATACTGCATCAATTATTGCAGCCGCTTTGGATGCGAGCGCGCTTGAAATATGGACGGATGTAAGCGGAATGATGACTGCCGACCCTCGACTGGTTTCTAACGCTAAAATCATTCCTCACATTCTTTACCGCGAGGCGATGGAACTTTCGCATTTTGGCGCTAAAGTCGTTTATCCTCCTACGATTCAGCCGGTGATGCGCAAGAATATTCCTGTTTGGGTGAAAAGCACTTTTTCTCCGGAGCATCATGGAACTTTAATTGAAAATAATACTCCTATAAAGAATGACAGCAGTGTGCGCGGTATTTCAAGCATCAATAAAATTGCTTTATTAAGCCTCGAAGGAAGCGGTATGGCGGGTATTCCCGGTTTTTCAAAAAGATTATTTGAAACCTTAGCAAACGAACAAATAAACGTAATTCTGATTACGCAAAGTTCTTCAGAACATTCTATTTGCGTAGGGATCGAAGAGGCGTCTGCTGCTAAAGCAAAAATGGCTGTGGATACGGCTTTCAGCATTGAAATTGAAAGGCTAAAAGTAGAACCCTTAATTGTTGAAAATGATTTGGCTATTATCGCTTTGGTTGGAGATAAAATGAAAAGCCATCCGGGCATCAGTGGAAAAATGTTTAGCGCCTTGGGAAAAAATGGCGTGAATGTAAGAGCGATTTCACAAGGCTCCTCAGAAAGAAATATTTCTGCTGTAATTTCTGTAAAAGATGTAAAAAAAGCAGTCAACGTACTTCATGAAGAGTTCTTTGAAACAACTTACAAACAGGTGAATTTATTCCTTGCCGGTGTTGGAAACGTAGGTTCACGACTTCTTTCACAACTGTTGCAGCAACATCAGTATCTTCAAAAGAATCTGCGTTTACACATAAGGGTTGTTGGAATTGCCAACAGTAAAAAAATGATTTTCAATGAAAAAGGAATTAATTTAATAAACTGGAAAGAGCTTTTGCAGAATGCGGACCAAATGAATCTCGGCGAATTCGTAAAAACAATTCAAACCAAAAATTTACGCAATTCAGTTTTTGTAGATGCAACAGCAAATGAAAATGTCGCAAGACATTATGCAGAGATTTTAGAAAAAAGTGTTTCTATTGTCGCGTGCAATAAAATTGCGGCTTCGTCATCATTTAATTATTATGAAAAATTAAAAAACCTCGCACGGGAATCAAATGTTCATTTTCTCTTTGAAACGAATGTTGGGGCAGGTTTGCCTGTAATTGGTACGCTGAATGATTTGTTATTAAGTGGCGATAAAATAAGTAAAATTGAAGCGGTTTTAAGTGGCACTTTGAATTTTGTTTTCAATAATTACAACGGCACTAAAAGCTTTGCGAAAGTAGTAAAGCAAGCTCAGAATGAAGGTTATACAGAACCTGATCCGCGGTTGGATCTGAGTGGTGTGGATGTAGCCAGGAAAATTATGATTCTCGCTCGTGAATCGGGCGAAACAATTGAGATGGAAGACATTACCAATGATGCCTTTCTTCCAGTTCAATGCATGCAAGGTTCCGTTGAAGATTTTTATGCGTGCATGGAGAAAGAAGAAGCACATTTTAAAAAGATTTTCGAAGAAGCGAACAAAGCGGGAAAGAAATTAAAATTCGTTGCTTCCTATGAAAATGGGAAAGCGAAAGTAGGCTTGCAACAAATAGGTTCAAGCCACGATTTTTTTCATCTTTATGGAAAAGACAATGTGGTATTGTTTTACACGAATCGATATACGGAACAACCTCTCGTAGTGAAGGGCGCAGGAGCAGGCGCAGAAGTAACCGCATCAGGTGTTTTTGCTGATATAATCCGCGCCGTAAGAATTTAATAAAAGAAAAATGAAAGAAGTAAAAGTTTTTGCTCCCGCAACAATTGCCAATCTTGTTTGTGGGTTTGATATTCTTGGTATGGCAATAAAATGTCCCTATGATGAAATGACTCTATCGTTGCGCGATGAGCCAGGAATTTCCATCAAACATACAGATGAATTTAACCTTCCGGAAGTTGCAGAAAAAAATGTTGCTGGCGTGTCTTTACAGGCCTTGATGGATGAATATAAAATCTCTGTTGGATTCAATTTGACCATTCATAAAAATATAAAACCCGGCAGTGGCCTTGGTTCCAGTGCAGCAAGTGCTGCAGGAGCTGTTGTTGCCGCCAATCATTTACTTGGAAATATTTTTTCAAAAGAAGATCTGGTTCGTTTCGCAATGAACGGAGAAAAACTGGCCGGCGGCGTAAAACATGCAGATAACGTTTCGCCTTGCATTTATGGCGGTGTCGCTTTAATTCGTTCTATTTTTCCGCTGGATATCATCTCATTGAATTCTCCCGATTTATTTGTAACGATTGTGCATCCACAAATAGAAGTCCGCACTTCCGATTCGCGACAGATTTTAAGAAAGGTTGTTCCATTAAAAGATGCGATAAAACAATGGGGAAATATTGGCGGTCTGATAATGGGTTTTATGAAAAACGACTGTGGATTAATCAGCCGTTCTTTGGAAGATGTAATTGTAGAACCGGTGCGTAGTATTTTGATTCCCGGCTTTAATGAAGTCAAATTAAAATGTAAAAATGCCGGCGCTTTGGGCGGCGGGATTTCTGGCTCCGGCCCTTCCATTTTTATGTTGAGTAGAGAAGAAGGAACTGCGCATCATATTGAAGAAATCATGAAAGAAATATATGAAGAAATAGGAGTTGATTACAAAACTTATGTAACTGAAATTAATCCGGAAGGCGTGAAGATCGTAGGATCATAATTTTGATAATTTGTGGCTAACAAAAAAAAAGAAATGAAATATTATAGCTTAAATAAAACCGCTCCAATTGTAGATTTTAAAGAAGCAACCATCCGTGGATTAGCACCGGATAAGGGTTTGTATTTTCCAGAAAATATTCCCAAACAGGATAAGCAATTTTTTGAAGAAATAAACAAATATGCTGATGAAGAAATCGCCTATAAAATCATTCAACCTTACATCGGTGAAACCATTCCTGAAAATGAATTGAAACGCATTGTAGCTGAAACGATCAATTTTGAAATTCCTTTAAAAAGGATTTCAGAAAATATCTTTTCACTGGAGTTATTTCACGGGCCAACATTGGCCTTTAAAGATATTGGCGCAAGGTTTATGAGTCGTTGCCTTGGACATTTTGTAAAAAATAATAATAATAAAATTACTGTTTTGGTAGCTACTTCTGGCGATACCGGGGGGGCAGTTGCAAATGGTTTTTTCAATGTTGATGGTGTGGAAGTGGTGATTTTATATCCTTCGGGAAAAGTAAGTAGCGTGCAGGAAAAGCAATTGGTTACTCTTGGAAATAATATTCACGCTCTGGAAATAAAAGGCACTTTTGATGATTGCCAGCAAATAGTAAAGCAGGCGTTTTCAGATAAATATCTGAATGAAAAATTATTTCTCACATCAGCTAATTCCATTAATGTAGCACGCTGGCTGCCGCAACAATTTTATTATCTTTTTGCCTGGAAACAATGGAATGATAAAAAAAATCCGCCGGTGATTACAGTGCCAAGCGGAAATTTTGGAAATATTTGCGCAGGAATCCTTGCACACATTTCGGGATTGCCGGTAAAACATTTTATTGCTGCCTGCAATGCAAATAAAGTGGTTCCCGATTTTTTGCAAACGCAAAATTACCAACCGCAAAAAGCAATCGCAACCATCTCAAACGCAATGGACGTGGGCAATCCAAGCAATTTTGTAAGAATATTTGAATTGTTTAATAATCAATTTGCCGACTTAAAAAATTTATTAAGCAGTTACAGTATTTCTGATGTAGAAACAAAAACAACAATCAAAGAAGTTTTTGAAAAAGAAAATTATTTATTAGACCCCCATGGAGCCGTTGCATGGTGTGCTTTGGAAAAATATTTGAAACAACATCCGGAAGAAAAAGGATTTTTATTAGAGACTGCCCATCCGGTGAAATTTTACGATACAGTAGAGTCCGTTATTCAGCAAAAAATTCCTATTCCTGAAAATATAAAATCAATTTTAAACAAAGAAAAAGAAAGTGTTTTAATGGAGCCTCATTTTGAAAAATTAAAAGAATATTTATTGAATAAACACAATTAATATTTTAATTTTTTTCCTTTCAAAGCAGATTTTGGCTATTATTAAGACTAGAATTAGTAGTTCTTTTATGCAGTAAAACCTTCCCTTTTTACTTCTATCTTTGCAGCTAAAAATTCAGCCGCTTTGGATACGAAATTTCAATCAAAATATATACCTTTTTCAAAAACAGAAAAGTTCACAAAAATCGTTTTAGATTATATTAATGAAGCGCCGCAATTAAAAGATTTTTATACGCATCCAGTAGATCTTGAAGGAATAAAATCAGCGATTGAGCAAAGAAAAAAATATCACACAAACCGCAAATTATTAGCTGATCAATTTGCGGTTCAATATAAAGATTTTGAAGATTGCACTCTTATAAAATCCCATATTAGTAGCCTTTTGAGCGAAAATACTTTTACCGTCTGCACGGCACATCAACCCAATATTTTTACCGGCCATCTTTATTTCGTTTATAAAATTTTACACACCATAAAGCTGGCCGATCTTTTAAAAAAAGAATTACCGGAATATCATTTTGTTCCGGTTTTTTTTATAGGAAGTGAGGATGCAGATTTGGAAGAATTAAATCATGTAATAATTGACGGCGAAAAATATCAATGGGAAACGAAACAAACCGGTGCCGTCGGAAGAATGAAAGTAGATGACAACCTGATCAAATTAATAGAAAAAATCGCCGGAAGATTATCTGTTGAAAAATTTGGGAAACCCGTAATTGATTTATTAAAAAATTGTTTTTTAAAAAATTCAACAATCGAAGAAGCGACTTTTTTATTTGTTCACAATCTGTTTAAAGAATATGGATTATTAGTTCTCTTGCCAGATAGTGCCGCTTTTAAAAAAGAAATGATTTCAATTTTTGAGGATGATGTTTTTAATCACACTTCTTCTGAAATTGTGGAACAAACTTCTGAAAAATTATCGCTTCATTACAAAGCGCAGGCTTATCCGCGTGAGATCAATTTGTTTTATTTAAAAGGTAGCTTAAGGAACAGAATCATTGAGATCAATGATCATTTTGCAGTTCATAATACATCAATTGTTTTTACGAAAGAAGAAATAAGGAATGAGCTTAAAGAACATCCTGAGCGCTTCAGTCCGAATGTAATTTTACGTGGGTTATTCCAGGAAATTATTTTGCCTGACGTAGCGTGGATCGGCGGCGGAGGCGAGCTGGCTTACTGGTTGCAGTTGAAAGATTTGTTTAAAACTTACGAGGTTCCCTTTCCCGTTTTGATTGTTAGAAATTCGTTTCTGATCATAGAAAAAAAATATCAAAAACTATTACAGAAATTAAATTTAAATTCTTCTGATCTTTTCAAAGGAAAAGAAGTTTTGTTGAATGAAATTGTAAAAAAAGAAAGTTTTTCTGCTTTAAATTTAGACAAAGAAAAATTAGAGTTTAAAAGTATTTACAAAAATATCAAACAGCTTGTAACACAGATTGACATTACACTTGCGCAACACACGGAAGCTTTGGAAAAGAAACACACAAAATCTTTATCTGCTTTAGAAAAGAAGATTTTTCGGGCAGAAAAAAGAAAATTTGCGGATCAAAAAAATCAATTGAATAAAATATTTTCTTCCTTATTTCCTAATGGCAGTTTGCAGGAGCGTACTGAAAATTTTATGACTTTTTATTCAAAATGGGGAAATGATTTTTTTGAAATTCTATATAATGCTTCACTCACTCTGGAACAGGAATTTTGTATAATTGAAGATTTGGCACCAAATAAAAAATAAAATAAGAATTTAAAAAATTTGTTTGTTTACTACAATCAATTTTTTCAAAATTATAATGTTATTACTTTTTTGGACTTAAAGCGCTCGCTTTTTTCTCCACTTCTTTCTTCATTTCTTTTTTAAATTCCATTAATTTCTGCGTTAGATCTTTATCAGAAATTCCTAAAATTTCGGCCGCTAATATTCCCGCATTCTTTGCAGCATTCAACGCTACAGTCGCTACCGGCACGCCATTCGGCATTTGTAAAATAGAAAGAACAGAATCCCAACCATCAATCGAATTGGAAGATTTTATGGGAACACCAATAACAGGAATTGTCGTTAAGGATGCGATCATACCCGGCAAATGTGCAGCGCCACCAGCACCGGCAATAATAATTTTTAATCCGCGTTCAATTGCTGTTGAAGCATATTCAACCATACGCAATGGAGTGCGATGAGCAGAAACAATTGTCAATTCATAAGAAACCCCAAATTGTTTTAAAGTCTCAGCAGCAGCTTCCATAATTTTTAAATCGCTGTCGCTGCCCATGATGATGCCAACCAGTGGTTGATTTGATTTCGTCATTGAAATTAGTTTACCAACAAAGATAGTCTAAGCTTTTTTGAAAAAAAGTAATGCCGAATTGACCAGGTAGTATATAATCCTATAAATTCGCGATATCGCCCGATAATAATGCCACAGTTGCTTCGGCAATTTTTCCCTGATAAAGTGCGTTGTATAAACGATTCTTCGCATCATTATAACTGATTTGAATTTGACGAAGTTCAACAGCCGTAATGTTTAATCTTTTATAACGCTCTGTAGCAATCATAATATTTTCAGTCGCCAGAATCAGATTGTTTTTTTCAAGATCAATAGATTTCAAAGCATTATTATAATTGATGTATGCGTTTGTGAGTGCAGTTTCAACATCATTTTTTGTTTGATCAATCGTGAGTTGTTGATTTTTTAATTGAATATCGCTGATAGCTAATTGCTTTTTTACCAAAATTCCACTGAACAACGGAACAGTAATCCCTACTGATCCGGACGGCCCATAAGTTTGGTTGAACAACGTGAAACCAGCACCATTGCTGTTTCTTGCAAAATTATAAAACCCATTTAAATCAACTGAAGGAAGCCGTGCGGCATTCACTTCTTTTTTTTCCTGAGCCAAAACCAGCAGCTGGCTGTTGGCAAGAAGCACATCCGGATTTTGTGCCGAGATTTTATTTTGAACATCAGCAAATGCCGGCAAAGGCATCAGCAAAATTGTGTCGGCTACGATAAAAGAGGTGTCCGGTTTTTTGCCCAAAAGATTGTTTAAAGAAGATTTGGCAAGTGCAATAGAATTTTGCAAGGACAATAAATTCGAGCGCTGTTCATTCAGATCCACCTCGGCCTGCAAGACTTCATATTTAGCGCCTGTACCTATCTCAAACTTGCGCTGGGCAAGTGTATAACGATCATTGTATAAATTGATTTGTTCAAGAGTCGCTTTCTTTTGTTCATTTAATGAAACAATATTATAGTAAGAACTGATTACATTAAAAACCGTTTCATTCAGATTTTTCCTGAAAGTATATTCACCACTTCTTTCCAATTCCTCCAATCTTTTTTTAGTAGCAAACATTTTCAAACCATCAAAAACACGCCAGTTTACCGCGATTCCGGCATTCAAATTTTGCGTGCTGTTTCCATTTTTTCTTGTTACTGTTCCGTTGCTTAGTTTTTGTTCCAAATTATTTACCCCAATTGTTTTGGAAGCGGTAGCGCTAATAGAGGGTATTGCACCTGCATTTGCCCAGTTATTATTGATTGATCCGATTTCGATTTCATTTTTACTAATCATAATTCCATAGTTATTTTCAATCGCAGTTTTTACCGCTTCCTGCGCTGACATCAAGGTATCTTGCGCAAGGAGTATGGAATTAAAAAACAAGATTAAATAAAAAGAAAGAAAAACAATTTTATACAAGCGCTTCATTCATTGGATGTTTTTTGCGTGAGAGAAAAGCGTACATGGCCGGCACAATATACAAGGTAAGAATGAGCGAAAATAAAATTCCACCAACGATTACAATTCCCAGCGGGACACGGCTGGTAGAAGCATCGCCGATAGAAAGCGCGAGCGGCAAAGCGCCCAAAGACATTGCAAGGCTGGTCATTAAAATCGGCCGCAAACGCAGGTAAGCTGATTCGATAACCGCATCAATTTTTTTCATTCCGGCGTCTCTTTTTTGATTGGCAAATTCTACAATTAAAATTCCATTCTTTGTAACCAATCCAATCAGCATGATCATTCCTATCTGTGAAAAAATATTAAAGGTTTGACCAAAAACCCATAAAGAAAGCAACGCTCCAGCGAGCGCCAGAGGCACGGTAATCATTATAATAAACGGATCAACAAAACTTTCAAACTGTGCAGCAAGAACTAAATAAATAAGTATTAAGGCGAGCACAAATGCAAATACTGTATTCCCTGAACTTTCAGAATAATCCCTGGAAGTGCCGCTGAGAGCGGTTGTGAAAGAAGGATCTAATAATTTTTTTGCAATCCGATCCATTTCTTTTATCCCATCTCCTACTGTATATCCCGGCTGCAAGCCAGCAGAAATGGTGGCTGATTTATACCTGTTGAAATGATAAATTGTTGGTGGTGCTGAAGCTTCTGAAGTGTTCACCAAATTATCAAGACTTATATTTTGGGCAGCGGTATTCTTCACCATTATTTTACTCAGGTCATTCGGATCGTCCCTGTCGCTGCGATCTACCTGGCCAAGCACTTCATATTGTTTTCCAGATTTCAAGAAATAGCCAAGTCTTCTGTCACTGTAAGCCATCTCAAGAGCTGAAGAAATTGCATCAACACTCACACCCAATTCACTGGCGCGAAGCCTGTCAATATGAACGCCGAGTTCCGGCTTATTGAATTTCAAATCTGCATCCACCCCTTCAAGGATAGAACTTTTTTTAGCCTCGTCTAAAAATTCCGGAAGCACTTTTCTTATTTTATCGAAATCATTATTTTGTATTACAAACTGAACCGGCTGGCCGCCCCGCCGGCTCGTCGAGATGGTTTGCTCCTGGCTTGCAAATGCTCTTCCCTGTGGAAAATCTTTAAGATTTCTGTTTACCATATCTACAATTTCCTGTTGTGTTCTTGTCCGGTCTTTTGGCGCGGTAAGCATTACATTAAAAAATCCGCTATTGACAGAACCACCACCAAAGCCAGGCGCAGTTAGGCTTATAAGCATTGTTTTTTCCGGAATTGAATCCGTTAAAAAAGTACTCAACGTATCCATGTAAGAATCCATGTAATCGTAGGAAGTTCCTTCAGGCGCTGTTACGCTTAACCGAAATTGGCTACGATCCTCCAATGGTGCGAGTTCTGAAGGAATACCTTTAAAAATAAAATAGATCAATCCCAGACAAACAGCTACCAACACAAAAGCCAGCCATTTTACCTTCATAAATTTGGCAAGACTATTCTTGTAGCCGTTTTCCATAGTCTGGAAAAAAGGCTCTGTCTTTTTATAGAACCATGAATGTCCAAGTTTTTTGTGTGTTAATTTTACATTCAATACTACCGTTAATGTAAGAGAAACAAATGCAGAAATGAGTACCGCGCCAGCGACAACAATTCCGAATTCACGAAATAATCTTCCAACAAATCCCTGCAAAAAGACGATCGGCAAAAACACAATTGCCAATGTAATAGAAGTAGAAATAACCGCGAAATAAATTTCTTTAGAACCTTCTTTGGCAGCCTGGTATTTATTCATTCCCGCCTCAATCTTTTTGAAAATATTTTCCGTGACAACAATACCATCATCCACTACAAGCCCCGTCGCCAGTACGATTGCGAGCAGGGTTAACACGTTTATCGTAAAGCCAAAAATGTACATGATAAAGAAAGCGCCAATTAAAGAAACGGGAATATCAAACAACGGGCGAAGTGCAAGAATCCAATCGCGGAAGAATAAATAAATAATGAGAATCACCAACCCCAAAGCAATCAAAAGTGTTTCTTCAACTTCTGAAATAGATTGCTTAATAAACTTTGTCTGATCCATTCCCACATCTAATTTTAAATCAGGGGGAATTTCTTTTTTTATATTTGCTAACCTCTTATAAAACTCATCAGAAATAGATACATAATTGGAACCCGGCTGTGGAATAATGGCGAGCATGATCATCGGAACGCCACTTTCTTTTAATCCCGATTCTTCATTCTCAGGCCCTAAAATAACATCTGCAACATCTTTTAATTTTATGTTTACGCCATTAATATTTTTTACAATCAAATTGCTAAACTGCTCTTCCGTATTTAATTTTCCAAAAGTTCGCACAGAAAGTTCTGTTGTATTTCCCGAAATTTTTCCGGCCGGAAGTTCTACACTTTGGGTCAGTAAAGCATTTTGGATATCATCTGTAGAAAGACCATAAGCCTGCAATTTATCGGGCTTAAACCAGATGCGCATCGCATATCTTTTTTCACCCCAAACAGAAATCGAACTTACTCCTGGAATCGTTTGCAAACGTTCAACAATATTATTTTCTGCATATTCTGTTACCTCCAAAAGATTGCGCGTATTGCTTTGAACGGTGACAGCAATAATTGGTTGTGCACTTGCATCCGCTTTTGATACAACTGGCGGTGCGTCAATATCCTGGGGCAACTGCCTCGTAGCTTGCGATACTTTATCTCTTACATCATTGGCGGCAGTTTCAAGATCCACACTCAATTCAAATTCCACATTAATTCTGCTGCTCCCCTGGTTGCTTGATGAACTGATATTTTTTACTCCAGGAATTCCATTGATCGCTTTTTCGAGGGGCTCTGTAATTTGTGATTCAATAATATCAGAATTTGCACCGGCATAAGAAGTGTTCACTGAAATATTCGGCGGGTCAATTGCCGGATAATCGCGAACCCCCAAAAATTTAAAACCGATGATTCCAAATAAAACGATCACCAGGTTTAAAACTATGGCAAATACCGGCCTGCGTAAACTTGTTTGAGAAATATTCACTTTTGTTCCTTCTTATTTAAAGATGAAAGATTGATTCTACTTCCCGGTTTAATGGAAAGTAATCCCGTGATAATTACCGTATCGCCAATTGAAAGGCCACTTAAAATTTCTACCCTTGCAGAATCTCTTGTGCCTGTAGTTACAATTTTAAAATTTGCCAATCCGCCATTAAAAACAATTACTTTTTTATTACGCGCTTCAGGAATAATTGCCTGTGTTGGAATCATGATCGCTTCGTTATTATCGCCCATATCAAACAACACTTTTGCAAACGAACCAGCAGTGATATTTCTATCCGTATTTTCAACGACTGCATGAACTTTTAAACTCCGGTTTTCTTCAGTAATTCCCGATTCCGTTGCATAAATTTTTGCCTTATATTGTTTATTGGTTGATTCTGTTGTGAAGTTAATCACATTCCCCAATTTCACAGCGGGCGTAAATTTTTCGGGAACACTAAATTCCAATTTCAATTTTGAATCCTGTTTAATCGTTGTAATAATTGTTGTTGGCGTAATGAAAGCACCGATACTGATATTTTTAAACCCAATCTTTCCGTCAAATGGTGCGCGGATAATTGTTTTATCTATCGCGGCCTGCAATACCTGCATATCCGCTTTGATGCTGCTTACGTCAAGCACACTCAAATCATAATCCTGCTGGCTGATGCCGCCAATTTTTAATAATTGCTGCTGGCGTTCCTGCGTTTTTTGAGCAACCTGTAATTGAACTTTTAACTTCTGCAATTGTGCCTGCAAATCGCCATCAAAAAGTCTTGCCAACAAAGTTCCTTTTCTTACATGTGCGCCTTCTTTGATTGATAAATAGGTTACTTTTCCTGAAACTTCAGGATGAATTTCCGTTTCTTCAAAAGGTAATAAAGTGCCCGCAACTTCTATACTTGAATGCAAAACGGATGGGTAAATAATATAACCTTGCACAGGTAAAGATGCATTGCGATCTTTTGCTTTTGCATTATTTTTTGAAGAATCTTCTTTTTTAGTTTGACTTCCACATGAAGAAATAAAAAATAAAAAAATTATTGCTGATATTAATTTCGCATACTTCAATTTCATTATACTAATTCTGATTTTTTAAGCTGAATTTATAAGACGTTTAAAAAGTAAAAAACCTTCGTTAACATTTTTTACGAAATAACTTTTAATAATTGTTTCACTTTATTGGCTACATGAATTAACTCCTGTCTTTCGTTGCTGAGAACCGTTACATGCCCCATTTTTCTTCCCGGCCTGGTTTCCTTTTTACCATAAATATGTACAAACACATTTTCAATTTTAAGCACCTCCGCAATGTTTTGATACTTTGCTTCACCTCTATATTCTTCTTCACCGATCAGGTTTACCATTGCTGAATTCATGATTGATTTTGTATATCCCAAGGGATAACCGAGAATGACGCGCCAAAGCATATCGAACTGCGAAGAAAATGCCGCTTCAATTGTATGGTGGCCGCTGTTATGCACTCTTGGCGCGGTTTCATTCACCAATACATTATCGTCAATATCTATAAATAATTCAACTGCAAAGATACCCGGGCTTTGAAGATTTTTTACCACCGCTAATGCAATAGCTTCCGCCTTCCATAATATTTTTTCGCCAATATTAGCCGGGCTTAATTGATATTCCAATAAATTCAAATCCGTGTTAAAGATCATTTCTACTGGTGGATAAATTGCACTTTTCCCATCTTCACTTATGGCAACAATAATGGAAATTTCTTTTTTAATATTTACTAATTTTTCCAAAACTGCTTCTCCGTCAAAAGCTTTTTCTAAATCATTTTCATTCTTTAAAATTTGTACACCTCTTCCATCATAGCCGCCCAGCGCCAGTTTATGCGCCGCCGGTAGGAAATCAATGTATTTTTGTAACTGACCTTTTTGTGATGTAATAACAAACGGTGAAGTAGGAATATTGTTTTCTTTATAAAAGTTTTTCTGGGCAATTTTATTTTTTATTATTTCCAATGCAGCCGGCCGCGGATAAACTTTTACACCTTCAGATTCCAATTTTTTAAGCGCCTCAATATTTACGGATTCTATTTCAATAGTAATCGCATCAAGGTCTTTTCCAAAATTATAAACGTCGTCAAAATTGGTAATATCACCTTTCGTAAAATGGCTGCACAAGTGAGCCGACGGGCATTCGGCATCTTTTTCCAAAACAAAAGTTTCTACCGGATAATTGGCCGCAGCCTGCAATAACATTCTTCCTAACTGGCCTCCGCCAAGTATCCCAGTTTTTTTCATCAAAAAATTTTCTGCAAGATAAATGTTAGAAATTTATTAGAAGAGGTTGAAAGGGGATTTTAAATTTATTTTTCAATAGTAAACAAATAAATAATTTAAATTTCTATTTCCTAACTATGGTTTTCTTTAAAGGCTTCAAACTTTTCTTTTTTGTTGCTCAAATTTTAAACCTTTAGCAATCCCCGAAATCCTCTCGCAGCATAATAGGATTCGGCTCCATTGTGATACAGAAAGACAGTGTCATAGCGGCGGTCACAGAAAACGGCACCCCCAAGTTTTCTAATATTAGAAGGTGTATTGACCCAGCTTGAGGTTTTCAAGTCGAATCTACCCAGTTGCTGCAATCCGCGATATTGTTCTTCCGTTAAAAGCTCGATGCCCATTTCAGCAGCCATATCAATGGCGCTATTTTCCGGTTTAAATTCTTTTCTTGAATCCAATGCTTCGCGGTCGTAGCAAAGGCTTCTGCGGCCTTTGGGACTTTCTGCCGAACAATCATAAAAAATATATTCGCCTTTATTTTTATTCCTGTTATTTGCCGGCTCGAAAACATCAGGTTCGCCACCTGTTCTCTCCATTTCATTCAATGACCAAAGTTTTCCAGGATTGGCTTCCAGCTTCGATTGTACTTTAGCCCATTCTACCCCTGAATGGAGGTTCATGTTTTTTTCAAAACGTGTTTTCAATGTTTTGAGAAGTTCTTCACTTTGTTGGGATGACAACTTGGTTCTATTGCTCATGCGAATTATTTTTTAACTAAAGTAACAATTTTTTTATCCGGAGGTCTGAAATACCAGGATACGATAATCAAAATTAAAAGTAACAACCTGGGCAACATTTCTTTTACCGGATCATTCATGGCAAGGTGTGAAAATACCGCTCCGGTCATCGCGAAGAAAAAGCCGGCATATGCCCATTCTTTCACCAAAGGAAATTTTGGAATAAGTACGGCTATCACTCCCAGTATTTTCCAGACTCCAAGAATTGTTAGTAGATAAACAGGATATCCCAGATGTGTTATCATGTGCACTCCGCCCTGACCGTCTTTTGTTTTCAATAACTGTACTGCTCCGGTTGACACCATTCCTAAAGCAAGCCAGCTCGTAGCAAGCCAATAGATAATTTTATTTCTTTTTATCATAATGGATTATTTAATTTGCTTACAACATCCTGTAAACGATTATGAGCCATATTAATACCCTGTGCAAATGGCAACTTCAGTACCTGGTCTCTTTGTGCCGCTGATTCATAAATTACGTGCATATTGAGTTTGCTCTTATCGTCGCCGAATTTTTCAAATTCATATATTTCCAACTGAACGCCAAAAGGCGTATTAGCCATTTCAAATGTCCGGGTAATTTTGGTGTCAGGACTTAGATCATGAATAACACCACTTGACTGAAATACCACATGTCCATTCGCGTCTTTTGTTTCAAATTGGTAACTGCCATGCTTTTTATTTTCCAGTTTCAGAACCTTTGTTCCCATCCATTGCTCTATAATTTCCGGATCTACATAGGCTCTGAAAAGCAATTCCAGCGGCAAATCAAATTCCCTGGTAATCATTAAATCCAGCTTGCCGTCTTCGGCACTGATTTTTGTTTTTTGTTCCATGGTTATTTCGGTTTATATTTTTTCATTATTGTTTCTAATTTATTGAACCTTTCATCCCACATTTTGCGGAACGGCTCAATAAAATCCGCTACCTCTTTCATTTTTACTGCATTTATATGATAGTAAATCTCCCTTCCGTTTTGCTCCTGTTGAAGCAATTCGCATTCGGTAAGTATTTGAAGGTGTTTTGAAACTGTCGGCCTTGCTGTATCAAAGTTTGCGGCAATTGCTCCGGCAGATAAAGCTTGTGCAGACACCAGCAGAAGGATCGATCGCCTTGTCGGATCGGCTATAGCCTGAAACACATCTCGTCTTAAATTCATTACGTAGTTATTTGACTACAAAACTATATGAAGTTATTTAACTACACAAATTTTTTTTTGGGAAAACACAAGATGAAGAAATAAAAAAAACCATTATTTATTTACTGAGGGAGAGATTTTAGGGATATTTCAGATCCTCTGACTATTTGATATTCGCGTTCGTTCCAAAAAATCTTCCAACAAATACATAACTTGCAAGCAACTAATTTCATTTTATGAAAGAACTAACTATTGACGATTTAAAAGTTGTCAAAGAATTCCAACATGTTCCGGATGAACAATTGCAATGGCTGATAAAACAGGGGGAAACGTTAGAAATAGAAGAGGGAGCTTTGTTATTTAATGTCGGTGAGCCTGTCGTTATTTCCTATATTGTATTGGATGGCAAAATGAGGGTTTCTTCAATGCAATCGGGTAAGCAGAAGGAATTGCGCATCCTTGATCCCGGCCAGTTTACCGGCTACCTTCCTTATTCAAGGGCTACTGTTACACCTGCCTTTTGCGAAGCGATAAAAAAATCATGGGTATTCAAATGCACAAAAGAAAAATTAAAAGAAGGCTTTGGTACTCACTTCGAATTAATAGAAGCCATGGTGCATATGATGCTCAGCCGTGTACGGGAATTCACTTCCATTCAACAACAAAATGAAAAAATGTTTGCGTTGGGAAAACTTTCTGCAGGCCTGGCCCATGAACTCAATAACCCCGCAGCGGCAATATCTCGCGCTGCTGCTTTGTTACAGGGACAGGTAGCGCAGTTGCCACATTTATTTCAATCCATTGCCGGTTTACGCATAGAGCCTGAAAAAGTGGAAAAAATCAGCGATCTTATCATTCATAAATTAAATACTGCCCCCCCTGAATTAACGATGATGCAAAAAGCCAATCTCGAAGATGAAATTTCTCGCTGGCTTACCGAGAATCATCTTCAGGGAACCGACCCTGAAGGTTTGGTAGAACGCGGCTTTACTACCAGTGAACTCGATGTATTTAAAGATTGCTCTACCTCAAAACATCTGCCTGTTTTGCTTGAATGGGTGAGCAATTATTTAGTTACCAATAAAATGGCTGATGACATCCGCATTTCTTCAGAGCGCATCTCCGACCTGGTGGGCGCGGTTAAGAATTTTACTTTTATGGACAAAGATGCCAACAGGCAACCGGTAGATATTCATGCAGGTATCCGCAACACTTTAACCATGTTAAATTATAAATTACGAAAAGGAAAGATTACGGTTATTGAACATTATGATGATTCGCTTCCAAGTATCAGTGCCTTTCCCGGAGAGCTAAATCAGGTATGGACCAACATTATTGATAACGCCATTGACGCGATGGAAATAAACGGAAACGGTAACCTGAAAATAACGACCTCGCATGATGCGAAATTTGTAAAAATAACGATTGAGGATGATGGCCCCGGCATTCCGGAAGGTATAAAACAAAATATCTTTGCGCCGTTTTTTACCACAAAAGAAATGGGTAAAGGCTCTGGTCTCGGCCTTGATGTAGTCAGCCGCATCATGCTGCAACACAATGGTGAAGTAAGAGTGAAATCGGTACCGGGAGCTACCGAATTTGAAATTTGCCTTCCTGTTTAATGAAGGCCAAAATAAATAATTTATGGACCAGTCAATCATATTTGTAATTGATGACGATGCACAGGTGCTTCGTGCCATCACCCGTGATTTAAAAAATAAATACCGGCAGGATTACCGCGTACTCAGCACTTCTTCGGCAAAAGAGGCATTAAATAGTTTGCTCGAATTAAAAAATAAGGGCGAATCAGTTGCCATGTTCATCTCAGATCAACGAATGCCGGAGATGGAAGGCGTTGAGTTTTTGTCCCAGGCGATGGAATATTATGATGAAGCAAAGAAAGTTTTGCTCACCGCGTATTCTGACACAGATGCGGCTATCAAAGCAATCAATAACGTAAGGCTTGACTATTATTTAACCAAACCGTGGGATCCGCCCGAAGAAAGATTATACCCCGTCATCAATGACCTGTTGGACGACTGGCAAAATAATTTTCACCCGGACTTCAAAGGCATTAAATTAGTAGGTTACCAATTTTCGCCCAAAAGCCACGAGATAAAAGAATTTCTATCAGGAAATTTAATCCACTATCAATGGTTGGATGCAACCGATGAAGATGGAAAGCAATTATTGCAGTTGAATAATTTGGAAGCAAAAGACTTACCGGTCATTTTCTTTGAAGATGGAACGATGTTACTAAGTCCACATATTATTGATGTGGCAAAACGCATTGGTTTAAATCCTGAAGTCAAAAATGAGATATATGATGTGGTAATCATTGGCGCCGGGCCTGCGGGGTTAGCCGCTTCCGTATATGGATCGTCAGAAGGCTTGAAAACATTATTGATAGAAAGAAGAGCGCCCGGCGGGCAAGCTGGTACCAGTTCACGCATTGAAAATTATCTGGGTTTCCCTACCGGATTAAGCGGGGCGGATCTTACCCGCCGTGCCATAGCTCAGTCTGTAAGATTTGGCACGGATTTTCTTTCACCCCAATCTGTAAAAGCCATACAGGTGCAGGACAATTACAAGAAAATTATTTTGAGCGATGATAAAGAGGTCATGGCCAAAGCCCTTGTCATTACTACCGGCGTTGATTACAGGCAGTTAACCACACCGGGGATTGCGCAATTTAAAGGTGCCGGAATTTATTACGGGGCCGCAAATACAGAAGCGTCGGCATGTAAAGACAAAATTGTTTTTATTGTTGGAGGAGGAAATTCTGCAGGCCAGGCGGCCATGTATCTCTCAAAATTCGCAAAGCAGGTAAATATTCTGATCAGAAAAGATAGTCTTTCATATACCATGTCGTCATATCTGGTTGATCAGATTCGCGGTGTTGATAATATCTCTATAAGTACTTCGAGCGAAGTGGTGGAAGCAAAAGGTAGCGAAAGTTTAGAGCAGTTAACGATTCAAAATATTAATACGAAAGAAATTTACATCGAGAATGCCGCAGCTTTATACATTTTCATCGGCGCTAAACCTTTCACAGATTGGCTGGATGATGAAATAATCACGAACGACAAAGGTTTTATAGAAACGGGAAGAGATCTTCAGCATTATGATAAGTTTAAAAAGATCTGGAAGCTGGAACGCGACCCCTATTTACTGGAGACAAGCTGCCCAGGCATCTTTGCCGCTGGGGATGTCCGCGCAGGAGCAATGAACCGTGTGGCATCCGCAGTGGGCGAAGGTTCTATGGCCATTAGTTTTGTTCATAAATATTTGGCGGAGATTTGATGTAAGGCTTAAGGCAGAAGGCTGGATACAAATCTGAATTATAAGCTGATTTACTGGATAAATAATTTCTACAGTAAGATGCCGCAAAAGTTGCACTAATACAAAAAATTATTTGAGATTGTCGATATCATCAATGTCTCTTGGCCGGCCTGTTTCTTTTTTATTTTTTAAAAGATCATTGTAACCAATGAAATTGACTTTCAAATTGTCAACCATAATTTCTTTGCGATTTTCAAAGCATTCTTCAAATGAAACACCATCAATTTCAGTTAGAAGGTCAATCCTAAGTGGTGGATATCCTAACTGAATTACGTTTCCTGGTTTACTGAAATCTTCCTGAGCGAGTTTGAAAGAAGAAAAGCCGAATTCATTTACAGATTTCAATTGGATTTAACCAAATGTCCAGATCGCATGTATATCTGAGATGCCCATGAAAGCCAACAGCGTATCCGCCAACAATTAAACACTCAGCTTCGTTTTTGATTAATAATTTTGTAAACTCTCTGAAGTCTTGGCTGAACATCTTTTCTATAGTTTATGTATTGTTGCCTTACTATTTCTACCGCTTGTAGCCTTTCGATTTCAGCCTTAGCGGTCCAATAAAGGAAGTCGTTACTTTTATCTTTTAAACCAAGTATTTTAAGGTTTTTTTCCACTCTTCAAATATAAAAATGTTTCAATTATGGAAGTGTCAACCAAAATTATTTTATTCTCCATTGGTTAATAGCTTTTCTGTCATTTTCTATTATCAGCAATTGCTTCTTTGTCGCCACAGGCACTGCTTACAGGCAGGATTCTAAGTTATTAGATTCTTCAGTTTTTGCTCCTCTTTCAATCTCTTCTTTCAGTTGCCTTATTTCAGAAGATCAACCTTTTTATTGAGCTTCAACTCCATATCGTATTGCCGCTTCAAGAATATCAATGTTTATATCTTTTAGAGTTTTGAACCTGATGCAATACCCGTTCAAACTCGCCCTGCCCAGCTTTTTTCCATACGTTTTGGCCAAGTATGTCTTATCCCTGATACCAAGGATATAGACAGAGATTCCGGTTTTGTTTGCACTCAAACCAATTTGATAAAACTCTCTGGTTTTCCCATCAGTATAATTTATGGTTTGAGATCCATATCCTATATTAGGATTAGAAACAGTTTTATTTTCAGGGTTTTTACCATCCAGAAACCATAATTTACATGCTGGCATTACTTGCAGAATGATGCGGTGCAATTCTTGTATGTCACTGCGTTTTGGCTCAGGTTGGCTGGCAACATATTTTTTGATTTGTTCCTGTATATTCATACTTACTCCAATTCTTGGCAATAAAATTTGTGAATACTTAGCAACCCTGTTATTTTCAAACCTATATTTTCTTCGCTGTCAATACGCAAAATTTTGTCGCAGTCTTCAAGGTCGAAATTCCATTTTGACTGTTGCAATAAGTTATTTAGAAATGGACTTAGTTGCCTGATTTGTTTTTTGTTCTTAACAGAAGTTTTAAATACATAAATCATTTCAATTTAATTTTCGTCAATTACATAGTTACTGTTGGTTCGATAAAATTGCCAGCAGATCCTCCAGGTTTTTCAAAGTCAAAGTAAAGCCTTGTTTGAACCCTTCAAGTAATCTCTCCATCCTTTCAAAAGATTCATTAAAAATGGTAATACTCACCTTTGTTATGCCGTTTCGTTCACTAAAATTGTAATCCCATTCGGAACCCGGCAATTCAGGGTTTTCATCTTTATCCGCAAAAGCATTAAGCATTTTGAAATTAGTTTTTGGGCTAATAGAAGTATATTCCTGGATTGACCAACGTTCCTGCCCTTCCGGGCTTATCATAGCATAAAATCTTTTTCCACCCACTTCAAAATTCATGTACTTTGTTTTTGCTTTATATGGTGCAGGTGCCATCCATTGGTCAAGAAGTTCCTGTTTGGTAAAAGCATCCCATACAAGTGAAAGCCCGGCTGCAAATTCCCTTTTAATAAATACCGTTTTTGCTGCTTTGTCAACGGTAAAATCAAATTCTAAATTAGTGGTCATTTTTTTGTTTTTTAATTGTTGATAATACTTTGTCCAATTGATTAAACCGGGATTCCCAAATCTTCCGGTATTGTTCTAACCATTTATCTAATTCTTTCATTTTGTCAATTTCAAGAGAGTAGTAAATTTCTCTGCCCTGGTATTCTTGTTTTACAAGTTCACATTCTGTCAGAATACGTAAATGCTTTGATACTGCTTGCCGGGTCGTGTTGAAGTTTTCAGCTATGGCATTAGGGGTCATTGCGTGTAATGCAATTAAGGCGATAATTGCCCGCCTTGTGGGGTCTGCAATGGCTTGAAATATGTCTCGCCTCATTTGTTTAAAAGATTTTCATTAAGAAACTAATCGGTTGCAAATATACGCGCAACTATTTGGTTTCGCAAATTCTTTTTTACAATTAATTTTAAAACCAAATACTTCGCATCAATTATTGCCTCAACTTTCCAGACTTTACTGCTGGTCCTTGCAGGAAGAAGCGGCCGCGATGCAACGGAAATTGTGTGTATGTCAGGATAAATGGAAGTGTGAATAACAAATCAACTGGCGTAAGATTGGCAAGTCCCGGTAGAAGTAAATTTGTTAAAAAAAGAGTTTTGTTTCACATGTATTACTATAAAATTGCGTCAGGCAACCGGACAATGATGGAAAATTGTTTTCAATACAATCTTCATTAACGTCATCTCCACCGATTGGGATCCCGAAAATAATTTGTATCAGGAGCCTGGGAGTTTAAAAAGTAACCTTTAAAAAAAGAGGCATCTATCATCATAACTGTGATAAAAAGTAAATAAAGGGCAGCAGCAGTTATTAAAAAATCAAAACAAATATTGGATTCTATGAATTTTGCGTGCAACCATAAAGAGGCGCTGAATTATCATTAATGGTTTCAGAAAGATACTTTTTACAGCTTAACAGAAGAATTATTGCTGATAAAAGAATCCATCCATAAATAGATTCATTTTTCAAAAGTGATACTTTATTTAACGACCCTTTTAATACCAATAACGTTGCATTAATGTTCCAGCTATGCAATATATTCCATGGACTTGAATCCTAATAAGTCCGCAGAAAATAAAGATGCTGTTGATACATTAAAATTTACATGGATAACATAATTGATATAATTCCATATCCAATCGGCAATTATTAAGCATTACTCTTTAGCAACTCTTTCTCAGGGTATCTTAGCGCTGGTAAGAGGCATAACCGGGCCTGTTGTAAGTTATATCCGATTCGGGAAAACATTACCCGCAGCCTTGGCAGCAGCAAAAAAAATAACATACAAACACCTGCAAGAAGAACGCAGCGCCCCGGTCAGCTAAATTAATATAAATCCGGCGCAGGCAAAAAATAACGCAGGCAAATTGAAATACTTCTTTATTTTACATCATGAATCTGCCCGATTTCGCATCACCCTACTGGCTTTTTTTGCTGATGGTAATTTTCTTTATAATTATCACCGGAAGATATTTTTTAGTTGCGGGATTATTTTATTTACTTTTTTATACCTGGTTTCCTTCAACGTTTGAAGCAAGGAAAATCAATAAAAGAACATACAAAAAAGGCCAACTAAAAAAAGAGATTAAGTGGAGTATCATCACCTCTTTGGTTTTTTCTGTTGCCGGAACTATTACGGTAATTCTTTGGCAAAAAGGATATACCAAAGTTTACACAAAAATTGATTTGTATGGCTGGTGGTATTTGCCCGCGAGCCTGATCATTTTTATGCTTTTGCATGAAACTTATTACTACTGGCTGCACCGCTGGATGCATAAACCAACAATATTCAAAATCGTTCATAAAGTTCACCATGATAGCCATATCGCTTCGCCATTTACCGCTTTTTCATTTCATCCGATTGAGGGATTATTGCAGGCAGTTTTTTTGCCAATTATGCTGATGATTTTGCCAATGCATTATTACGTAATTATTGTTCAGTTAAGCATCATGACTTTCAGTAGCGTGGTCAATCATCTGGACATTGATATTTATCCTAAAAATCCCAAAAACTTTTTGACCAAATGGATAATTGGTGCCAGCAATCATTCAATTCATCACACATTCTTTAAATATAATTATGGTTTGTATTTTACCTTTTGGGATAAGATAGAAAGGACGGATCACCAACGACCGATTAATGACCACTGATGTCGGGAAGTTGGCGTTGAAATTTGTCTATCGTCTTCACTTTCCCTAAAAAGTTAAATAATTAAAATTCGATTCTTCGAAAACAATTTATTCCATTTATAAACTTATCTTCGCCTCTAAATTTTTTATAAACAACAACACAATGGACAACAAAAACACAGGAACCGTAAAATTTTTCAATTCTGAAAAAGGATTCGGTTTTATCAAACACGATGATTCTTCCAAAGAAACTTTCGTACATGCGAGCGGACTAATTGATGAAATTAAAGAGAATGACAAAGTGGAATTTGACTTGCAGAATGGTAAAAAAGGCATGAATGCCGTTAATGTGAAATTAATCGGCTAAAATCGATATTTCAATGCAAGAGGGCAATCTGAAAAGGTTGCCCTTTTTTATTTGCGGTGAGGCACTTTTCTACCTGAGATTTGGCACCTTTTTAAAAGTTGTCAAATCTGAAGTAAATCAATAAATAATGCAAATTCTTATTTACTATTCAAACAAATAAATTATAAATATCGCAAAGGGTTTCTCCTTGAATTTTTGATGTAATTTTTTACGTTCATCCAGAAAGCGAGGATCAAATAAAAGATAACCGGCGAACCAAACGTAAGAAATGAGATATAAATAAAATATCTGCGGATTGCGGAAGTGGCGATTCCCATTCGTTCGCCAATTGCAGTACAAACTCCAAACACCTGCCATTCTATAAAGTGTTTTATTTTATACATTTTCCAAAATTAAATTAAGAAGAACTAAAAAATATTTTTAGAGGCCTTTATTTCTAGAAAGATTTTTCCTTCGGATAATCTCTATTTCATTTTACAAGCGGCTCACCTGGAATTTCACCCGCGCCTTCACAACAATTATGAATTGATCACAGTTACAAAAAGTCTGTCTTCTTTGGCTAAAATTTTATAAATCTCTCTCTTATCATTGCATGAACTGCCGCCGCTTATTTTCACCTAGAAAAGCAAGGATAAAGATAATTACAAAAAGTTGAATTTCGGCAGCCATTCAATTTTTTTGCACATGATTATCTTTTTTGAGATTGCTCTACTTCACTGTAGTGTTATAAAAATAGATAAATAGTAAATAGGCTATACCTGCGAGCCGCCCTCTAACTATTTGATAGCGTTCAACGGCGCTAAATTAAAGCAATGGAAGCAAAAGCGGTGTGAAGCAAACAGCAGAAAAGGCGAATTAGAAAATCAAAAGATCATGCAAAGAAGTTTCAAAAAAATAACAGGCTATTTTTTTTAAAAAGGAACATCCATCTAATTTAAGTAATTTTGTGCCCCTGATTTATTAAATAAATATCTCCATTAAATTTTTTGTAAACTAAAATTAAAATATAGAAATGGTTTTTGATCTTGACATGATTAAAAAATTTTACGAAGGTTATTCTGCAAAAATCGAAGCTACCCGTAAAGTAGTTAATCATCCACTCACACTAACTGAAAAAATTTTATATGCCCACCTCTGGCGCGGAAATGCTGATCAGGCTTTTGAAAGAGGAAAAGATTATGTTGATTTTGCGCCGGACAGAGTTGCGATGCAGGATGCAACCGCACAAATGGCTTTGCTCCAGTTTATGCAATCGGGAAGAACGAGAGTCGCCGTTCCATCAACCGTTCATTGCGATCACTTGATTCAGGCGCAAATCGGCGCAGTTCAGGATTTGACGAGGGCTAAATCTCAAAATAAAGAAGTGTATGATTTTCTTGCTTCTGTTTCTAACAAATACGGAATTGGTTTTTGGAAACCTGGCGCAGGAATTATTCACCAGGTAGTTTTAGAAAATTATGCATTTCCCGGCGGAATGATGATCGGGACTGATTCTCACACCGTAAATGCCGGGGGATTGGGCATTGTTGCTATTGGTGTCGGCGGTGCAGATGCTTGTGACGTGATGGCCGGTTTACCGTGGGAATTAAAGTTCCCGAAACTAATTGGCGTAAAATTAACCGGCAAATTAAACGGCTGGACATCCGCAAAAGATATTATTTTAAAGGTCTCAGGAATTCTTACCGTTAAAGGCGGAACGGGCGCTATTGTTGAATATTTTGGCGAAGGCGCTACCTCATTATCCTGCACCGGAAAAGCAACCATTTGCAATATGGGCGCTGAAATCGGAGCCACTACTTCTATTTTTGGCTATGATTTGAAAATGGCCGAATACCTGAAAGGTACCGGCAGGGCCGAAGTAGCAGCAGAAGCTGATAAACTATATTTCAACTTAACCGGCGACAAAGAAGTTTATGAAAATCCGGAGAAGTATTTTGATCAGGTAATCGAATTGAATTTATCAGAATTGGAACCGCATATCAACGGACCCTTCACTCCCGATTTAGCATGGCCGATCTCCGAATTTGCTGCCGCTGTTAAGAAAAATAACTGGCCTGAAAAGTTAGAGGTTGGTTTGATCGGTTCATGTACCAATTCATCTTATGAAGATATTACGCGCGCCGCTTCTGTCGCCAAACAGGCGACAGAAAATGGTTTAAGTGCGATTTCAGAATTTACCATTACACCCGGTTCTGAACAGGTGAGATTTACAGTTGAAAGAGATGGCTATTTAAAAACTTTTGAAGAGATGGGCGGTGTGGTTTTGGCCAATGCCTGTGGGCCGTGTATAGGCCAGTGGGCGCGGCATACCAACGATCCCGCCAGAAAAAATTCTATCGTAACTTCTTACAACAGGAACTTTGCAAAAAGAAATGACGGCAATGCAAACACCCACGCTTTCGTGGCTTCGCCGGAATTAACTACGGCTTTGGCAATTGCCGGAACTTTGACTTTTAATCCCCTCACTGATTATTTAATTAATGATAAAGGTGAAAAAGTAAAACTGAAAGAACCCGAAGGAATTGAAATGCCGGTGAAAGGTTTTGCTGTGGACGATGCAGGATTTCAGGAGCCTGCAGAAGATGGAAGAGGCATCCAGGTAATTGTTTCTCCCACTTCCGAAAGGCTTCAGTTATTGCAGCCTTTTGATCCATGGAATGGTCAGGATTTTACCAGGTTAAAGCTTTTAATTAAAGCAAAAGGAAAATGCACAACAGATCATATTTCGATGGCGGGCCCATGGCTAAAATATCGTGGACATCTGGATAATATCAGTAACAATTTATTGATTGGTGCAGTCAACTTTTTTAACGAGCAAACCAATTTGGTAAAGAATCAAATTACTGAGGCTTATGGCCCATTGCCCGAAACACAAAGAGCATATAAAGCTGAAGGAATCGGATCGGTAATTGTTGCGGATGAAAATTATGGGGAAGGTTCTTCCCGTGAACATGCAGCAATGGAACCGCGCTTTTTAGGAGTGAAAGCAGTGATTGTAAAATCATTTGCACGTATCCATGAAACCAATCTGAAAAAGCAGGGATTGCTTGGAGTAACTTTTGCCAACAAAGAAGATTACAACAAAGTTCTGGAAGACGATGAGATTGATATTATTGGATTGACCAACTTTTCAGTTGGCAAACCATTAGAAGTTCACCTGCACCATAAGGACGGAAGTACAGATTCATTTTTGGTAACTCATACTTATAATGAACAACAAATAGAATGGTATAAGGCCGGCGGAGCGCTTAATATTATCAGGAAAGAATTTGAAAGCCGTTAGTTCAATTACGCCGACTATTTTTTTCAAACCTAGGTTAGGTTTTTATTTTGTGAGTTACGATTGTACAGAACCACCCATGCCCATATAGGTGATGACACCAAAAGACTTGTAAATTTTGGCAAATCAGAAAAAGGAAATGGGGATAATGACAACAGAGCCCTTTAAAGATGTTTCCATGCTTCTTCTTCAGGGGTTAACCAATCCTTAGCAAGAGACTGCTCTGAAAGAAGCATTGAACTTTTATCTAAACTTTTACCTTCGCTTTTAAGTTCAAGAAACCGCAAATATTCAATTACCTCATTTAAATATTTGTCTGGCAACCGTTCAAGGTATTGCTGAACTTTCTCTTTGTTTTCAATTAACTTGCCTCTAACTTAAACAAAATTTCATTGTGATATTCAAAGATTTGCCGCTTCTCAAAAATTGCCAAATCCTTAAAAAATAATCCTTCACCTGTTTAAAAAATCCTGGTAAGAAAACTGCATATAAGCCTTGCCGTATTTTATTCGGGAAGTATCAAAACTGGGATCTTTATAAATTGGTTTTTTAGAAACGTTATCAAAAGTTTCTGTGCCATTTGGCGTTACAAATCCAAAGCCATTGTTAAAGGAATAAAAAGCAAATTGTTTTGCAGAAGAATCCAGCAAATCTTTGCCCCATTTAAAATTATTAGTTGGGAGATGGAACTGGTCTAAAATGGTTGTCGCAATATCAGTTTGCGACCCAATTGTGTTTACTTTTCCTTTCATCGTTAATGCACCGCCAGAAAAAATTAAAGGAATATGAAATTTAGACGGCCGGTCGTTAGGATCGCGGCCTGGCAAGGGATGCCCATGATCAGCAACAAATACGACCAGCGTATTTTTCCACAAAGGATCTTTTTTAAATCTTCTTATAAAACTCCCTATAATGCTGTCGGTGTAATAAATCGAATTCTTAAAGAGGGTTGTTTCATCTTTTCCCGCGAACTTTGGTTTCATTGGAACATCATAAGGCTCGTGACTGCTAAGGGTAAACATCGATGCAAAAAAAGGCTGTTTATTTTTTTGAATATCCTTATAAAAGCGATCAAAAACATACTGATCATGCACACCCCAGGAAGTGGTTCTTTCAGAGATTGGAAATGAATATTTATCAATTAATCTATCAATGCCGATATTGATCAAATAAGATTTAATATTAGCAAATTCCAATTCACCGCCGTAAGTGTAACTTGATTGGTAGCCAATTTTTTTCAACGTCTGATTAATAGAAGGAAGTTGCCGTGTTTTTGTTGGTGTTTTTATGATAGATGTAATCGCCTGGTTTGGATAGCCGCTTAAAATCGCAACCTGACCTTTCTCGCTCCTGTCGCCCGCTGCATATATATTCGTAAACAATAATCCATCCGCTGCGATGCTGTCCAGGTTTGGCGTTACGCCCGGAACTCCGCCCAAGCAACCAACCCATTTAGCCGTATAGCTTTCCAAAATAATGATGATGATATTTGGTTTTTCAACAGATAGAACATATGGAATTTTCGTTGCTCCGGTATTGTATAAATCACCTACTAATTTTTCTGATTTTTCTTTCGAAAAATAATCAAATGGGTTTTGGTCACTACGCCTGTTTAAGATGGAAAACATTATATTCCACGGCAAATTAATTGCCGCATGATCGGCAAATACTTTTTCTGAAAAATAAACATCGCTGATGGTCATTGGAATCTTTTGGATGCCACCGCGAATTGGAAGAAAAAGAAACGCAATGAGAAAGAGCGAAAAAAAAAGATCAACCAAATGAAACCGTTTTTGTTTTTTATCAATAAAAAAATCGAAACATCTTTTATAAATAAAAATAAAAAGTGCAACGAATAAAATATAAATCAGCGATAATAAAAATAAAGGAGCAGAAGAAACCGTTGCAATCATTTCTTTTGGAGATTTAAAATATTGCAAAGGCGTAGCATCCATCCTGAATCCCCAGGCATTATACAATTCAAGATCTGCAGTGATCAAAAATGAAATAACGATCACTAAAATAAATGTGTAAATCCGAATGATTTTATTAACAGGAAATTTTTTTGCGATAGATTTTATAAAAAATAAAAGAAAGGGAAAGATGCAGATATACGCCGCAAAAGACGCGTCCATCCTCGATCCATAAAGAAACACTTTAAAGACCTCAGAACCGTTTAAGGTTTTTGTAAGACTAAAATGATAAACTAAAAATGCAATTTTGGCAGCAATAAAAATTAAAATCCAGTAAAGAAAATAGAAAAGATAGCCCTGATATTTTTTCACCACGCGAAATTAATACTTATAAATTTTATGAACGCGGTGCCGATCATTATCGTGGCAGAGTTAATAAAAATATAAATGTTTGTGAACAAGAATTTGCATTATTTATTCATTTACTACTATGCTTTTTGCGCAAACAAAAAAAGCCCCACAAATATCCAGAGCTTCCTTTATTTGCACGTAAAATTTTATAAACCTTTTACGGTTGTTGTAGAAGTTATCTTTGTAGAGGTAGGAAAATCCTGCCCCATAGCTGAAACTGTTCCAGTAGCTTCTCCGGTTGTGGTATTTGATTGAACAACTCCGGTTTTTACATCAACCTTCTCTTCCCCCGAAAATTTTCCGGTTGTTTTGCTATTAACTTCCATGCCTTGTTGTTCCATGGTTGTTTCTGTTGTCACAGTACCATCAAAACTTATAGTAGCCACATTCCCATTTATGCTTTTAATTGTATAGTTCGTATTTCTTTTTATTCCGTTCTCATCGCTATTTTCAGTCCAAGTAACACCGGCTTTGGCACTTTTTGGCAAAGCCAGGAAAGCAAGTTGAGCGCCATAACCCGTGGCTCCAAGATTTAACTGCTTTGCAATAGCAGAAGTATCAGCTTCGTCTTTTGAAATTATCTTTCCCGTATTATCAATTACCACATCTTTTGGCTGATTAATAAATTCTTTTAATGCTGTTCCTATCTGACCATCCATATCTTCTTTTTTATCGGAATCAAAATTTATGTCCGTTCCCATCACACTTGTATTCATCACCATATGAGTAATGGTATTTGTAAGATTATAATTATTATCAGTTTTATCTTTCACAACAATATTATAAGTGGAAGAAACATTCACCTTTGTTTCCATGGATTGTCCTTGAACATCAGTAGAACTGGTAGTTTCAAGCTTATTATTCACCTGGTATTTTTCGCCTTTATTTAATTTTAAAGATTGATTCGTTTGACCAATCGTCGCCGACGAAAAGCAAAACGCACCCGCAAATATGAGTAGTATTTTTTTCATGATTTACTATTTTTTTGAGCGCAAATATAACCTTACTGCCTTTTCTTTCGCATTTTATTTCTACAATTATTTTATAAAAAAGACTGCAAAAAACGATAAACCAAATAGGGCAATTTTTTAACTTTCACCAATCAAATTGAATAAAAAGATTTTATAGTAAAGCAACAAATATTGATGGTTCCTGTTTAAAAAATTTTCTGCGCAGCAAAAGAAGATCTATCTGATTTATAAATTTCATCCTACATTTGCGCAACAAAATTTTTATAAACCCTAATGAAGGTTTTAATAAAAAACGCAACTCTACTTTCTCCATCCTCTCCTTTTCACGGAAAAAACAAAAGTATTTTTATTGATAGTGGCATCATTTCAAAAATTGGTGATGACCTCGACGTTGAAGCTGATGAAATAATCAATCTTAAAAATCTTTGTGTAACAATCGGCTGGATGGATTGTTTCGCTAACTTTTGTGACCCGGGCGAAGAATACAAAGAAACAATTGAAAGCGGTGCGAATGCCGCTGCCGCAGGTGGTTTCACCGAAGTGATGCTGATTCCAAATACCCTCCCGGCCGTGTCAAACAAAAGCCAGGTCGAATACATTATCCAAAAAAGTAAAGCGCTTTCAGTAACAATTCATCCAATTGGTGCAATTACAAAAAACGCGGAGGGGAAAGAATTGAGCGAAATGTTTGACATGTTCAATTTTGGGGCAATTGCATTTTCTGACGGCATAAATCCTGTTCAGTCTTCCGGCATTTTGCAAAAGGCCTTGGAATATATTCTTGCCATTGATGGAACGCTCATTCAATTGCCTGACGATAAAAGCATCGGCGCTCATGGCTTAATAAATGAAGGAGAAACTTCTGTAAAATTGGGCTTGCAGGGTAAACCCGCATTATCTGAAGAGCTAATGGTAGCAAGGGATATAGAACTTGTAAGATATACCAATTCCAAAATCCATTTCACCGGAATTTCTACTGAAAAATCTTTGGAATTAATTGCGGCAGCAAAAAAAGAAAAACTTCGTGTGTCCTGCTCCGTTAGTCCTTATCATTTGTTTTTTTGCGACGAAGATTTATATGATTATGACACGAATTTAAAAGTGAATCCTCCGTTACGCACAAGAAAAGATCGGGATGCTTTGAGAAATGGAATAAAAAACGGCATAATAGATTTTATTTCATCACATCACCAGCCGCAGGATTGGGATCATAAAGTTTGTGAATTTCAACAGGCAAAAAACGGCATGGAAACATTGGAAAGTGTTTTTGGCGCAGCCCAAATTTGTGGCGTGATGACAGAAACATTTATAAAAATGCAAACGGAAAACATTCGCAAAGTTTTCAATCTTCCAATTCCTTTAATTAATGAAGGAGAAAAAGCTAACCTGACTTTATTCCTTGCCGGTGAAGAATATATTTTTGAAGAAAACGATATTTTTTCTAAAAGTAAAAACAATGCTTTTATTGATAAAAAACTGAAAGGAAAAGTTATTGGAATAATTAATAAAGAGAAGTTATTTTTGTCCACGAGATCTCTTATTGAGAAATAAATAAACTAAACTTTTATGGAACAAACTGTAACAACTTCTTCTACGAAAGGAATCGTAATTTCTTTAATTCTGATCGTGATCGCACTGGCAACTTATTTCCTCGATTTAGATGCCAGCAGTGGTATCCAATATGTAAGTTATGTTATTTTTATAGCTGGCATTATTTGGTCTGTAAACATTTATGGCAAACAGATTGATCACAATTCTACTTTCGGAAATTATTTTGCTCATGGATTTAAAGTTGCCGCATTGGTAACTGCTATTATGATCATTTACGTCGTAATCTTTGTCAATCTTTTTCCTGACATGAAAGAGAAAGCAATGGAAGCTGCAAGAAAAAACATGGAAGCAAAAGGAAAAATGACTCCAGAACAAATAACACAGGCGCTCACTTTTACAAAAAAATTCTTCATGGTTTTTGCCATAGGAGCCACACTCCTTGGATATCTGATCTTCGGCGCACTTGCCTCCTTGATTGGCGCTGGCGTTACTAAAAAAAATCCGCATACTTTTGAAGGATAAATCAATCTAATTATTTAAAATGGATATTTCTGTAATTGTTCCTCTTTATAACGAAGAAGAATCTTTGCCCGAACTGGAGGCATGGATCAAGCGTGTGATGGAAGAAAATAATTACAGTTACGAGATCATTTTGGTTGATGATGGAAGTACCGATAATTCGTGGCGGGTAATTGAAGAATTGCATCAAATAAACCAATTGGTAAAAGGGATAAAATTTCAAAGGAATTATGGAAAAAGTGCTGCACTGAATGAAGGCTTTAAAATGTCAAAAGGCGATGTAGTAATTACAATGGATGCAGATTTACAAGACAGCCCTGATGAAATTCCTGAATTGCGCAAAATGGTACTGAATGAGGATTACGACATTGTAAGTGGCTGGAAGAAAAAAAGATACGATAGTAAACTTACAAAGAATTTACCTTCAAAATTATTCAACGCTGCCACCAGAAAAGTCAGCGGGATTTATCTGCATGATTTTAATTGCGGACTGAAAGCGTATAAAAACAAAGTGGTAAAAAATATCGAAGTCTATGGAGAAATGCATCGCTATATTCCATTGATTGCAAAATGGTCCGGTTTTAAAAAATTTGGTGAAAAGGTAGTTGAACACCGCCCAAGAAAATATGGTGTTACCAAATTTGGCTGGGATCGCTTTATAAATGGATTCCTTGATCTGGCTTCCATCATGTTTGTAGGAAAATTCAGAAAAAATCCCATGCATTTTTTTGGTTTATGGGGAACGCTTACTTTTCTTTTTGGGTTTATTGTTTTTCTGTACCTCGCCATCAGCAAATTCTTTTTTGATGAAACCGGAATGACACAAAGACCTTTATTTTTTATAGCTTTAGTTGCTATGGTTATTGGATCACAGCTTTTTCTTGCCGGATTTCTTGGTGAGCTTATTTCACGAAACGGGCCGGAAAGAAATCATTATTATATTGAAGATAAAATCAATTAATCGCCTATTCACAAAATAAGATTCGTTGATATTTATTTGTTTACTGCAAATATTTTTGATATTAAAAAAGCTGTTGAATATCTTTCAACAGTAAAGCAACAAATAAGACGAAAACAAATTTTAATTTGTCTCAAAAAATCATAATCATCGGCCCGGCTTATCCCCTGCGTGGTGGCGGAATCGCAACGTTTAATGAACGCCTGGCAAAAGAATTTATTGATGAAGGATTTGAAACAACCATCTATACTTTTTCTTATCAATATCCGTCTTTCCTATTTCCTGGAACAACTCAACATTCAACAGAACCCGCTCCCGAGGGGATTCCTATCAAAATAAAAATCAACTCCATCAATCCGCTCAACTGGATCAAAGTTGGAAACGAATTAAAAAAAATAATGCCAGATATTCTTGTTGTAAGGTACTGGATGCCGTTTATGGCTCCATGTCTTGGCACTATTTTAAGAAGAGTAAAAAAAAATAAACACACAAAAATTATTTGTATCGCTGATAACATTTTCCCGCATGAAAAAATTCCGGGCGAAAAATTATTGACAAAATATTTTATAAAACCAGTTGATGCATTTATCACAATGAGCCAAAAAGTGCTTTCCGATTTACATCAACTCACAAGAAATAAACCGTCACAATTTATTCCACACCCTTTGTATGATAATTTTGGAAAAATAATTAGCAGAGAAGAAGCAAGAAAAAAGTTAGGAATAAATTTAGGTGATAGAGTGCTTCTTTTTTTTGGATTTATCAGAAAATATAAAGGGCTTGATATTTTATTAAATGCGATTAAAATTATAAACACTGAATTCAAAAAGAAAAACTTAAAATTATTAATTGCCGGGGAATTTTATGAAGATGAAAAAAATTACACAAAGCTATTAAATGACCCTGAAATAAAAGACCATCTTATTTTGCACACACATTTTATTTCTAACAGCGAAGTAAAATATTACTTATGTGCAGCAGATTGTGTGGTACAACCATATAGAAGCGCCACCCAAAGCGGCGTTACACCCCTCGCCTACCATTTTGAAATCCCAATGATCGTTACCAATGTTGGCGGTTTGCCCTCTTTGGTTCCGGATAAAAAAGTTGGACTAATTGCCGAGCCGAATGCAAAAAGTATTTCAGAAAAAATTGTAGAATTCTTTCTCTTGGGAGAAGATTATTTTTTACCATTTTTGAAAGAAGAGCAAAAAAAATATAGTTGGAAAAATATGGTGGAAGCAATTACAAATATGGAGTTATAACTACACGTAGTCAAAATTAATTTACGTAACTTAGACAAAATAAGCAATGAAAACTAAATTAACTTTAAATGTAGACGACAAAATCGTTGCAAGAGCCAAGCGTGAAAGTGCAAAAAGAAAGGTCAGTCTATCATCTCTTGTGGAAGATTATTTAGATCGTTTTTCAAAAAACGCTTTTGCTAAAAAAAATCAAAATACCGGACCGTCACTTTTGGAGCAAATAAGGAAATATACAAAGAATCCAACCTCATTACCAGAGGATTTTGATTATAAAAAAGCTTTGCATGAACATTTAGAGGAAAAATATGGCGTATAAATTATTTTTAGATACAAATATAATTATTGATTTTGTTCAGGAAAGGAAAAATGAATTTGATGCAATAAAAGAAATTATTCATCTCGCTGAACTTCAAAAGTTAGAATTATTTATTTCTGAAACTGTCATCGCAACTGCATTCTATGTTTTGCAAAAAGAAAAAATTAAAGCTCTGCCTGTACTTAGAGAAATCTGTAAAATTATAAACACCGTTCCTTTTTCAAAAGACATTTTGTATTTTTCAGTTGAAAAATTTAAAGATATTGAAGATGGGCTTTTATATTTCTTAGCATTCAAAGGAAAAATGAATTATTTCATTACGGGAAATGTAAAAGATTTTATTTTTCTTTTTCCTTCATTGCCTGTGATGAGTCCAACTAATTTTATTAAAGAAATTTATTTGAATGATTTACCGTAGTAAAGCGCCTCTGCGCATTGGACTTGCTGGTGGCGGAACGGATGTAAGCCCTTACAGTGATCAGTTTGGCGGCGCTATTCTGAATGCAACTGTTTCACTTTTCGCCTATGCAAACATTGAGCCTTTGGAAGAAAACAAAATAATCGTTGAGGCATTAGATAGGAAAGAAAAACAAGAATTTGAATGGGCAGAGGAACTACCAATTGATGGAAAATTGGATCTTCTAAAAGGCGTTTACAACCGTATTTATAAAGATTATAAGTTGCCTAAAAAAGGGTTTAGATTATCAACTTTTGTAGATGCCCCTGCCGGTTCAGGATTAGGCACTTCATCTACTTTGGTTGTAGCGATTCTCGGAGCTTTTGTAGAATGGTTTAAACTTCCGTTAGGCGATTATGATATTGCTCATTATGCTTATCAGATAGAGAGGAACGACCTGAAACTAACTGGTGGCAAGCAGGATCAATATGCTGCGATGTTTGGAGGAGTAAACTTTATGGAGTTTTATGAAGATGATAAAGTGATTGTAAATCCGTTGAGAATTAAATCACAATACCTCCATGAACTGGAAAATAATCTCGTTCTTTATTTCACATCTACGAGCCGTGAAAGCGCTTCGATCATTGATGAACAGGTAAAAAATGTGAACAATAAAAATGAAAAGAGTATCGAAGCAATGCATCAGTTGAAAGAACAGGCACGCATGATGAAAGAAGCTTTGTTACGGGGGAAATTAAACGAATTTGGCGCCATACTTGATTTTGGATTTGAGCAGAAACGCAGGATGGCACATAATATCAGCAACAGCCGGATCGAAGAAATTTATGAAGAAGCAAAAAAAGCAGGCGCAACCGGTGGCAAAATAAGTGGTGCTGGGGGCGGCGGTTTTATGATCTTTTATTGTCCCGGAAATTGTCGTTATCACGTAGTTGAAGAATTAAAAAAATTCGGCGGAGAAGTAAAAAATTACACGTTCACGAAATATGGATTGACAACGTGGTGTGCATGAATCATATTTTGTAAAGAAAAAGCAATTGGCTATAACTTTGATCATTAAATAAATCATGGAAAAAATAAAAAACATTATTCAGTCATCAATAGATGTAAAAACAAAAATCCTTCATGATGATAAATTATTGCTCACGGTAAATGATTGTGTGAACGTAATTGTGAGCGCGTTTGAAAAAGGCAATAAAGTTTTGTTTTGTGGAAATGGTGGCAGCGCTTCAGATGCACAACATCTTGCGGCAGAATTCAGTGGAAGATTTTATACCGATAGAGATGCCCTTCCTGCAGAAGCTTTACATTGTAACACTTCTTATATAACCGCTGTGGCAAATGATTACAGCTATGAGGTAATCTATTCAAGATTGGTAAAAGGAGTTGGAAATGAAGGAGACATTCTTGTCGGATTAAGCACTTCCGGGAATAGCAAAAATATAGTAAAAGCCTTTGAGGTAGCTAAAGAAAAAGGAATGACAACCATTGCATTCACAGGTTCAACCGGAGGAAAATTAAAACATCATGCAGATTTTCTGCTCAACGTTCCATCAGATGATACGCCAAGAATTCAGGAAAGCCACATCACACTCGGACACATCATTTGCCAATTTGTAGAAGAAATTTATTTTTCAGATACCCATGATTAAAGAAGCGATTATTCTTGCAGGAGGATTAGGAACAAGATTACAATCGGTAGTTGCAGATGTACCGAAATGCATGGCTCCGGTTGCTGGAAAACCTTTTCTGCACTATCTTATAGGCTTTCTAAAAAAAAATGGAACCGACCATTTTATATTCAGTGTCGGCTATATGCATGAAATGATCGAAGAATATTTAGCAGGAAATTATCCTCAATTAAATTATACAATTTCTTCAGAAAACGAACCTTTGGGAACCGGTGGCGCGATAAAATTAGCATGCAACAAATGTATAGAAAAAACGGTGTTGATCTGTAATGGAGATACACTTTACAAAATTGATTTTTCATTATTAAATGAACTTCATGTGGACGTGAATGCCGCTTGTACATTGAATTTGAAGCCACTAAATTATTTTGATCGCTATGGTGTTGTTCAATTAAATCAAGATCATTCTGTAAGATCATTTAAAGAAAAAAAATACTATAAATCAGGATTAATAAATGGCGGAATATACGCATTGAACGTGGAAGAATTTTCAAAAGAAAATTTGCCGGAAAAATTCTCTTTTGAAAAAGATTATCTTGAAGAGAATGTGAGTCAATCAACGAATGAAAAATCAAAAATTTATGGAATTATCCAGGATAAATATTTTATTGATATTGGAATTCCGGAAGATTATCAAAGAGCACAAATCGAATTACTGAAAGATTAATTTTCAAAATTGATTTTATCATTCTTTTCTTTTAATTAAGCGCATTTGAAAAAAACATTTCTAATTGAAAAACTTTGATCTAAAAAAAATCAACTCTTTCTGGACGCTCTTTATTGACAGAGATGGCGTCGTAAATAATGAAAAACATCTGGATTATATTCACACCTGGGATGAATTCAAATTTTATGAAGGCGTAAAAGAAGCATTTAAAATATTCAATAAAAAATTTGGAACTATTGTGATGATCACCAATCAGAGAGGAGTTGCAAGAGGGTTAACAAAATTAGAAGATCTTCACCTTATTCATAAAAATATGCTAAAGGAAATAGAGGATGCAGGAGGAAGAATTGATCAGATTTATTTTTGTACAGACATGGAAAGCGAAAACAGGAAGCCCAATACTGGAATGGGTTTGCAAGCAATGCAAGATTTTCCACAAATTAATTTGTCTAAAAGTATAATGATTGGAAATACTTTAAGTGATATGAAATTTGGACGGAATCTTGGCGTGGCAGTTAATATTTTTCTTCCTACTGCCAGAAAAGATGTTTCGCCGAAACATGAGGATATAGATTTGGTTTTTAATGACTTAATTTCTGTTGCAAAAGCACTATAACTTAGTTAAATTATTATCGCTTAACAATAAATTATATCAATTAAAGTTTTCTTTGTTTCAAACTTTTTTAATGAATAGAATTTTCTTTTTTTTAATCTTCATTCTTGTCTTTGCAAACACTTCTTTTGCTCAGCGCATCTCTGCAGCTGATAAAAAAGCTTTGCAAAAAAAAGAAGACTCTTTAAAAACAGTTGCTATACAAATTTTGCAGGGAAGAAACCCGGAAGACCGCTTCGCCGCTGATAGCCAGTTTACGAAAACATTCGTACGTGCTTTACAAATAAAAAATTCATTTTATTATCCTTTTGATTCATTGGTAAGTATTGCCAAAGTAATTCCGGTAGATAGTTCTTTTAAAATATTTACATGGCAATTGATGATCGGCCCTGACATGGTGCGCCAGCATGGAGCCATACAAATGAAAACAGCAGATGGTTCTTTGAAGCTTTTTCCATTGATTGATAAAACAGACTTGATTAATAATCTCCAGGATACTGTCACCAGCAATCGCGCATGGATAGGCGCTTTATATTATAAGATCATTGAAGAAAAATCTTTTGGAAAAACATTTTATACCCTCTTGGGTTTTGATGATAATAATTTGTCGAGTGACAGAAAATTTATTGAAGTACTTACATTCAAAAACGGAGAACCCGTTTTTGGTGGCCCGTTTTTCAGTTTTCCCGATAACAGTATTTTGCATAAGAAAAATATGGCGAGATATGTTATGGAATATAAAAAAAATGCTGCACCCCGACTAACTTTTGATAAAGAAATGGACATCATTGTTTTTGAACATTTGATTTCACAAACGGGCGAAGCTCAAAAAAAATATACCTATATCCCTGATGGGGACTATGAAGGTCTAAAATGGAAAGATGGAAAATGGATTTACATTGAAAAAGTATTTAACCAAATAACTCCGGAAGGGAAAGAGCCAGTTCCAAATCCGATCCTTGACGCACATGGAAATATTGATGAGTCCAAATTAAGTAACAACATTCCTGAAAGCCAGCAGGAGCCTGAAACTAAAATCAATCGGAATCAAAAAACACTGCCGATAAAAAAGAATAAAAAACATTTACGTTTGAAATAATCTAATTTATTCTTAACGAATCTGTTCTACAAATCCGTTGCAGAAGAAATATTTTTTGTAGAAAGATGTCAACACTTAACCGGCCATGATTTAATAAATTTTTCAAATAAAAATTTATATAAGTAAAACCGATTAATTATTCTTGCTGGATTTTCAATAAGGCATTTCGCTTTTTTTCCACACCATTATTTTTTTTTCAAAAATCTCATAGAAACGGAATAGTTTTTTCTTTCACAATTATTATTTAATTAAAACAAAATTTTTATGGAAGACTACAATAGAAACCAGCGTTATCGCAATGATAATCGGTCATCATCGGATGAAAGAGACTTTGATAATAAATGGGACAGAACCTATAATCGATCTGATGATTGGGGCGGTTATAATGATGAAAACCGGGATGTTTATTCCAGTGACCGCGAAAGGGGTTATTGGAATGATGGTAATCAAATGAACCGGAATTACTATAATAACCGGAGGAATTACGATTCTGATTATAACCGTAATAACTGGAACTATAATAATAGAAATGATTTCCGGGGCAATGATTATAATTCCAAAAATGATTACATGCGCAATGACCGCAATTGGGATTACAATAATCGCTACAGAAATGATAGTAGCGAGCGTTACAGAAACGAAGGCTGGCGCGATAATTATAGAAATGAAGACCGGAATTGGTGGGATAAAACAAAAGATGAAGTTGGTTCATGGTTTGGCGATGATGACGCAAAACGCCGCCGTAGAATGGATGAAATAAATGATGGCCAACATCGCGGAAAAGGGCCTAAAAACTATACGCGTTCACAGGAAAGAATTAAAGAAGATGTTTCTGATAAATTAAGTGATGATTCATTCTTAGATGCGTCAGAAATAGAAGTGGAAGTAAATGGAAATGAAGTGACTTTGACTGGTTCGGTTGATTCCAGATATTCAAAGCACAGGGCGGAAGACATTGCAGAAGATGTTACCGGCGTAAATTATGTTCAAAATAATTTGCGGGTTAACGAGAACACCCAATACATGAAAACTGGCACAGCCAACAGCAGTACAAGCCGGCAGAATACAGAAACGGGTTCAACGTATAATACTACAAAAAGCAGGAAGGAGCATGTAACACTATAATTGGTTTTTTAAATGTGAATACAGGAGTCAAAACGCAGCGGACAAATTTTCCGCTGCGTTTATTTTTATTCTTTCGATTTATTCAGTAAACAAACAAATATCAGTGATTTACATTTTTAATTTATTTGACAAAATAGATGCAAACAAATTTTATTTTTAAAGCGGGCAAAACATTATTCAAATAATTCTTTTTGAGCCGATGACTTTTCAGATTCTACCCATTCCATCAGGTCGGATTTTGAATAATCTGTGAGTTTATTTCCAATGGCGCGCCAACCCATAATATCTACTACTTTATGAAGTTTGATTTTTGCTTTTCTTATCTGTGAACCCCGACCACTCTGCATTTGAAGAATGGGCTCATTAGCGGTCGTTGCTTTTACTAGGCGATTGTCTTTCCCCTCTTTTATAAAAAGAAATTTTGTATTCAACGTGTTGGTTTCAATTTTAAAGCGCTTCACATTGTATTGCAATTTTTCATTATCAAGATAAACCGCAGTAATGATTTTTTCAGGATCAAATTTTTCAATTAATTCTATCGAATCAACATCAAAGCGCTGCGTTATTTCCTGACCGGTAATTTCATAATTTCCATCTTTATAAATGACAAGAATTTTATCATCACCTTCAAAATTTCCGAGAAGCTTTCCTTTCTCCTCTGTGTTCAATCTTCCAAACGTTTCGTCAAACCAAAGTTTGCGCTGATCAAGAGTTGACTTTCCTTTTTCAGATAATTTTATAGACTTCACAGGATATTTTGTAACCTGGTTTCCAATGCTTCCACGACTACGGATTTCTAAGGTTTCAAAATAAAATTCCAGTTCCTTATTTCTCGCACTGCAACCGGGAGTCAGCAAAACATGAACAACTTCCGCTTCGCCATTTGGGTTCACTGAAAAATAATGAACTTTACTTTTATCATCACCTTTTGTAAGATCATATTCTTTATCTCGCGTAACGCCAGTTACATTAAAACGCTTTGCATAACTGATTCCTTTTTTGCCATCGGCGTAGATCATGTTGTAAGTAGTTCGCTCATCATTTTTATTGAAGACAGCCACATGGATAATATCTTTTCCAATAAAAACCTTATCAGAAACTTTGACCACTTTCATTTTTCCTGACTTTGTAAATGCGATAATATCATCCAGGTCGCTGCAATCATCAACAAACTCATCTTTCTTAAGACTTGTGCCCACAAAGCCTTCTGACCGATTTACATAAATTTTTGTGTTGGCAATAGCAACCGCTTTTGCTTCAATGTTATCAAACAATTTGATTTCAGTTTTGCGCTCGCGACCTCTGCCAAATTTTTTCAATAATTCTTCATAATAAGAAATTGCATAGTCAGTTAAAAATTCCAAATGATGCCTCACCTGAGCAATATCATCTTCCAAAGAATTTATTTGTGAAATCAAATCTTCTATATCCAATTTATAAATTCTTCGTACAGGCTTCTCTGTCAGTTTGAGAATATCTTCTCTTGTAATTTCCCTTTTTAATATTTTTTTAAATGGAACAAATGCTTTATCAATCGCGACAATTACTTTATCCCAAGTTTCATGTTTCTTTTCTAATTCTTTATAAATTTTCTCTTCAAAAAATATTTTTTCTAAAGAAGTGTAGTGCCATTTTTCCTGCAGCTCGCGCAGTTTTATTTCCAGTTCCTGCTTTAATAAATTACGCGTATTATCAGCCGAAAGCTTCAGCAATTCAGCTACTCCGGGAAACCTCGGTTTCTGTCCTTCAATCACACATGCATTCGGAGAAATAGAAATTTCGCAATCGGTAAAAGCATACAAAGCATCAATGGTAATATCAGGTGAAATACCCGGTGCAAGGTCAATAGCAATTTCTACTTCTGCAGCAGTATTATCCGTCACTTTTTTTACTTTAATTTTTCCGCTTTCATTTGCTTTAATAATGCTGTCAATTAATTGCGTTGTGGTAGTTCCATAAGGAACATCTTTTACAATTACCGTTTTTTTATCAAGTTCCTCAATCCTTGCGCGCACGCGCACCTTGCCACCACGAATGCCATCATTATAATTGGTAACATCAATCATTCCCCCGGTAGAAAAATCAGGAAAAAGTTCAAACTTTTTTCCTTTATAATATTTTATAGTAGCTTCAATTAATTCGCAAAAATTATGAGGAAGAATCTTTGTAGCAAGGCCAACAGCAATTCCTTCTGCGCCTTGTGCAAGCAGCAAAGGAAATTTCATTGGGAGCGTAACAGGCTCATTTTTTCTTCCGTCATAACTCAATTGCCAATTGGTCGTTTTATTATTGAAAGCCACTTCCAGCGCGAATTTGCTTGGGCGCGCTTCAATATATCTCGGTGCCGCTGCATCGTCACCGGTTCGCACATCGCCCCAGTTTCCCTGCGTTTCTATCAACAGATCTTTTTGTCCAAGATTTACAATTGCATCGCCAATACTTGCATCCCCATGCGGGTGATATTGCATACTTTGTCCGATAATATTTGCTACCTTATTAAAGCGCCCATCATCCATTTCTTTCATTGCGTGAAGAATACGGCGCTGAACAGGTTTCAGCCCATCTTCAATTGCCGGCACCGCACGTTCTAAAATTACATAGCTCGCATAATCCAAAAACCAGCTTTTATATTGACCCGAAATGCCGGAATCACTGTGCTTATATTCTTGTTTAGTTGTTTTTGCCATTAGTTATTGTTCAATTTTTTCTTCTTCCCTTTTTTTCTTCACTTCAAAATCTTTCATTTTTTTTATTTCACCCTGCGCATCAATTAAATCATTTGCAATCAATTCTTTCAACCGCCAAAGCAGATACATATCGCCGGTAGTATGTTTGGATTTATTTAAAACCTGCTGAATTATTTTACTGGCTTTTTGCCAATCAAGGGTAATAAATTCCAAAATATATTTATCATAAAAATCTTCATCATGCTGCGATAATTTTTTCGCCCCTTCAAGGATCCGGACTATTTTATTTTCATTACAAATTTTCGCCCATTCATCCTGATCAATTTCAAATTCTGATGAAGTAATTGGCCGGGCAAGTTTCTTCGCTTTTAAAAATTCACGCGGCGGAATTTCAAATAAATTTTCAGGATAAAAAATATTCCCTTTATCATTTATGAAGGGAAGATTGTTTAAAGAAAGAATGTAAATCCTTCCAACAAAATCTTTCAATTGCGTCATAAGCCAGTAATAGCCGCTTACATCATGCTTATTGGAAGCAACCCAGATCCAAACTTTCTCTTCTTCATCTGAAGTTAATTTTTCTTTTATGTCTTCTGCTATTTTATTATCATTTACTTCTCCGGTGTCCACATGCCCGTCATAATCTCCCTCTGACAACACGTTGCGCCACCATTGTTTTCGTCCTTCTATTCCTTCCTCAGAATAAATATTTTTCAAAGGACCAACTGCATAATCATCTTTAATCTGAATAATTTTATCACGAAGCGATTCATCAAGCTCGAAACTTTTTTGGAGTGTACTAATATCTTCCTGTTGAAAAACTATATGCATTTTTGTTTAATTAAAAGCTCATTTTTTAATTTGAATATTAAGGTTAGGAATTGTTTACACCAATTGCCCATCACTTTCCACTAAGTCAACTTCCACCTTCAAATTATCAATAATAAAATCCTGGCGCGATGGTGTATTTTTTCCCATATAATATTCCAGCAATTGCTGAATAGGCATCTCTGGCAAAAGCATCACCGGCTGTAATCTGATGTCATCACCAATAAATTTTCCAAACTCTTCGGGTGAAATTTCACCTAATCCTTTGAACCTGGTAATTTCCGGCTTCCCACCCAATTTTTGAATCGCTTTTTGCTTTTCATTTTCATCATAACAATAAATTGTTTCCTGTTTTTCTTTATTTTTCCCCGGCATAGTGCGCACACGAAACAAAGGCGTTTCTAAAATATAAACGTGCCCGTTTTTTACAAGGTCAGGGAAAAACTGAAGGAAAAAAGTCATCAGCAAAAGGCGAATATGCATTCCGTCAACATCAGCATCGGTAGCAATTACAATATTGTTATAACGCAAATCTTCGTATCCGGTTTCAATATTTAAGGCGTGTTGCAAAAGATTAAATTCTTCATTTTCATAAACAATCTTTTTTGTCAATCCAAAACTATTCAAAGGCTTTCCCCGAAGGCTGAAAACCGCCTGTGTTTCTACATTTCGCGATTTAGTAATGGAGCCGCTGGCGCTGTCTCCTTCTGTAATGAAAAGCGTTGTTTCCATTCGCTTCGCATTGATCTCATCTTTATTTTTTCCTTCTGCTTCGTCATTAAAATGATAGCGGCAATCGCGCAATTTTTTATTATGAAGATTTGCTTTTTTAGCTCTTTCATTAGCCAGCTTTTTGATGCCTGCCATATCCTTCCGCTCCCTTTCATTTTGCTCAATGCGTCTTTTTAACGCATCAGCAACAACAGGATTTTTATGTAAAAAATTATTCAACTCTGTTCCTAAAAAATCAGCAATAAAACTTTTTACTGCCGGGCCTTTTTCAAACATAATATGAGAACCCAATTTCGTTTTTGTCTGGCTTTCAAAAACAGGCTCCTGCACCCGGATGCTTATCGCAGCGCAAATGCTCCCACGAATGTCTGCAGCGTCATAATCTTTCTTATAAAAATCGCGAATGGTTTTTACATAACCTTCCCTGAAACCAGAAAGATGTGTCCCACCCTGCGTGGTGAATTGTCCATTTACAAAACTGTAATATTCTTCACCATATTGATTGTTGTGAGCTATCGCCACTTCTATATCTTCACCTTTTAGATGAATGATCGGATAACGAAGCTCTTCCTCAATGGTTTTTCTTTGAAGGAGATCCAACAATCCATTTTTACTGACATACCTTTTACCATTATAATTAATCACCAAGCCCGCATTCAGAAAGCAATAATTCCAAAACTGATTATCCAGAAACTCCTGAATATAATGATAATTTTTAAAAATTTTTTCATCAGGAATAAAAGTTACTGCAGTTCCGTTTTCTTCTGTTGTTTTAGATTCTTTATCATCTTTTATTAATTTTCCTCTCTCAAACTCTGCAGTTTTTTGTTTGCCTTCACGGGTAGAAGAGACTTTAAAAAATTCGCTCAAAGCATTGACAGCCTTGGTTCCTACACCATTCAGCCCAACGCTTTTTTGAAAAGCTTTGCTGTCATATTTTGCTCCGGTATTTATTTTGCTCACCACATCCACTACTTTTCCCAAAGGAATCCCGCGGCCATAATCGCGCACAGCAACAACTTTATCTTTTATTTCAACATCTACATGTTTTCCAAAACCCATCGTATATTCATCAATACAATTATCTATAACTTCTTTTAACAAAACATAAATCCCATCGTCGGGACTGCTACCATCGCCTAATTTGCCGATATACATCCCCGGCCGCAACCGGATATGATCTTTCCAGTCGAGACTTTTTATAGATTCTTCGTTGTAATCAAATAAGTTTTTATCAGCCATTTATTTATTTTAAATTTTTGCGCAAAAGAAAGAAATTTTAAACACTTTATTTGAGCAGATTTTAAACAGTATCGTCAAATATACTTAAAGCAGAAAGTAAATAATTGTGAATGTTGTAAACAGAATGTGAAGAAATAATTTTGAGAAAAACAAAAATAGAAGTTGAAGATATTCTTCGTTTAACTGTAATTGCTAATTTCTTAATGGTTTTTATAAACGGTCTAATGTTGGCACAATTTCAATACTTAAATCAAGTCATTTTTATTTCACTCTTTGATGCGATTTTATAAAATCACTCACCAAATAACTGATCAGTTTTCCAGTAGAAGAACTTATTTCCCCGGTTTCTAACTTCGCAGCACCTTCGCAGATATGAACGTATGCAATTTTAGAATCCATGGCTGCAAAATTTAAATATTGACGTGCGTTCAGCGCCGATATCCCGCAAGGCGAAGAAGCGCTGCTCAAAACACTTTCGATAGAATCCAGGTCAAGTTCTACTCCGGTAAAATTATCGCCGGTGAAACTGGTTGCATGTGCAACTGCCTGAATGAAATTCCTTTTTTCATGAACAAAAATATCTTCGTAAGTGATAAAATCTGTAAAAGGATTGTTCACCAAATCGATCCAAACATTTTGCTGCAAATAATTTTCATGAATCCCGATTACACAATATTTATTCAGATAACCATCTTCATCGGCATAACGAAATGCATTTCCTGAATGCCTTCCTTCTACCGGGCGATAATCTGTATGAGCATCCACGTTGATGCAATTAATTTGAGCCAGTTGCAAAAGCTCTGCTTTGTATAATCCTTTAGCAGCGCCCTTTATAGCAGGATAAGCATTGTTGTGACCGCCGCCAATAATGATGGGAATTTTTTTATTTTGTGTAATGATTTTCACCATTTCTTCTACCGCTTCATCAATCTTACTTACAAAAGAACGATAAGCAATTATTTTTTCATCATAAGTTGCAGCATTTACATTTATCAATTTTTGAGCGTCGGTGAAATCAAAATTACCAGCGAGAAAAATATTTTCACCGATCAAAAAATCATTGCTCTGAATATTTAAAAAAGAATCAAGAAAAGGAAACCATGCTGAATCTGCACCACCTTTTCCAAGATTGGCTTTTACACCAATATCTTCAGGAATACCGAAAATTATATACCTCGCTTTTGTTTCTGAAATGGTTTTTTCAAAATCCCCGAATGCATCACATAAAATTATTTCCCCCAACTTTGTTTCAAATTTTCTAAGATGTGTAAGAGAAAGAATATCTGTTTTATCAAATCGTTTAAATTGTGCTGGCATTTAATAAATTTAAAAAATTAAAATAAATATTTTTAGATAAAAGAACCACTAATCATCACTTTATCAATCAAATTACTTCCAAAAGAATAAGGAAGATAGGCAAGAGAATGCGCGGGTTTTGTAAAAATAAGATTCGCCTTTTTACCAACCGAAATACTTCCGTAATCATTCTCAATTCCCATTGCATTTGCACCATTAATTGTTGCGGCGTTAATTGCTTCTTCAGGAAGCATTTTCATTTGAATGCAAGCGAGGGAAATAACAAAATTCATATTTCCTGAAGGGGAAGAACCGGGATTATAATCAGAAGCCAAAGTAGCAGCAGCGCCCGCATTGATAAGGCTTCGCGCCGGTTGTAAAGGCATTCTCAAAAAAAATGCAGCCGATGGAAGTAAGGTAGAAGCGCCTTTATATTTTCCCAATAATTCTATCTCCTTCTCTGTCAATGTTTCCAAATGATCGAGCGATAAAGCGTTTAGTGAAATTCCGGTTTCGATACCTCCAATACTGTTCAGTTGATTCACATGAAGTTTCGGTTTTAATCCATATTTTTTTCCTGCTTCACAAATTGTTTTCATTTCTTCTGCAGAAAAAAAACCTTTTTCACAAAAGACATCTATATAATCAGCCAGCTTCTCATTTGCAATAACAGGAAGCATTTCGTTGATGATCATATCAATATATTTATGATGATTTTCTTTATATTCAAAAGGAAAAGTGTGTGCGCCAAGAAAAGTAGATTTTATTTTTAATGAGCTTTTCTCTTTTAATTTTTTTATCACACGAAGCATTTTTAATTCGCCTTCTAACGATAATCCATAGCCGCTTTTTATTTCAATCGCACCGGTTCCTTGTTTGCTAATTTCTTTCAATCTTCCCCATGCTGAATTAAAAAGTTCATCTGCTGAAGTGGCATTTAATTTCGTTGCAGAATTTAAAATTCCTCCACCCCGCGCGGCAATTTCCACATAACTTAACCCTTTTATTTTATCAATAAATTCTTCCTCCCGGCTTGCTGCAAATACAAGGTGGGTATGGCTATCACACCAACACGGCAATACGATTGTATTCATTGCGACAGAATTTTTGCCATCCCGGAAACGAAAACTTTCCATATTACCGAATTCAACAATCGTATCATCTTCAATAATGATGAAAGCATTCTTTATGGATGGCAAAATGGCCAGTTCATCACCACGAACAAAACCCGAATCCATTCGCGTATTGGCCAATGAACTTATGTTAGTAAATATTTGTGTAGCCATATTAAGCTAAATTATGGAAAAAGGATGGGTTAACTTCGTATTCAAAGTTTGAAGGTTGGATAACTTATAACAATTCAACAATAATAAAATAATAAAATAATTTGAAAATGGCCAATTCCCTCATAAACGAAACCTCACCTTATCTTTTGCAACATGCTTACAATCCGGTTAACTGGTTTGCATGGAATGAAAAGACTTTAGCAAAAGCAAAAGAAGAAGATAAAATGTTACTCATCAGTATCGGTTATGCAGCGTGTCATTGGTGTCATGTGATGGAACACGAAAGTTTTGAAAATAATGAAGTGGCCAAAGTGATGAATGAAAATTTTATTTGTATAAAAGTGGACCGTGAAGAGCGGCCTGATTTGGACCAGGTTTATATGAACGCCGCTTATCTGATCAATGGAAATGGCGGCTGGCCCTTAAATGCACTGGCTATGCCCGATGGGAAACCTTTCTTTGCAGGCACTTATTTCCCTAAAGAAAACTGGATAAAACTTCTTGAATATTTTGCTGAAATTTATCAAAACGAACCACAGAAATTAGAAGAACAGTCAGAGAATGTTTCAAGAGGAATCCGCGAGATTGAACATCTTCCGATAAATACAAATCCGGTTTCATTCAATGAAAATGATTTGAACAAAATGTTTTTTCTTTTTCAAAAGAAGATTGATTTGGAACACGGGGGTACGAAAGGCGGGATGAAATTTGCTATGCCTTCCATCTGGGGATTTTTACTACAATATCATTATTTTTCAAAAAATAAAGAAGCTCTAAATGCTGTAAAAACTACTTTAGATAACATGGCCAATGGCGGAATTTATGACCAGGTTGGCGGAGGATTTTCACGATATGCTACAGATGCTATATGGCATGTTCCTCATTTTGAAAAAATGCTTTATGACAACGCGCAACTTATAAGTCTTTACAGTCAAGCTTTTCAGGCTACGGGAAATGCGTTGTACAAAAAAGTAATATATGAAACACTTGAATTTATACACAGAGAATTAACTTCCGGAGAAGGAGGATTTTATTCTTCTTTAGATGCAGACAGCGAAGGTAAAGAAGGAAAATATTATGTATGGAGTGAAAAAGAAATCAAAGAAATTCTCAAAAGCGATGCGTCATTTTATTTAGATTATTTCGGGATAACCAACGAAGGAAATTGGGAAGATGTTAGAAATATTCCGGATGCAAATATTGGCAAAATTGATTTTACAGTAAACGAAGAAACAACACAAAAACTTATTTCCTTAAATCAAAAGTTATTTAAAGAAAGAGAAAAAAGAATTCGTCCTGCAACCGATGATAAAATTTTGACTTCGTGGAACGCCTTAATGGCAAAGGGTTTCATTGATGCTTATAAAACACTTGGTGAAAAAAGTTTTTTAAATTCCGCGACGCGAAATCTTGATTTTTTATTAAAAAATATTTGTGCAGAAAATGATTCTTTATTTAGAAATTATAAAAATGGGAAAGCGACCATTCATGGCTTTTTAGATGATTATGCTTTTTTTATTGCTGCCTTGATTGAATATTACCAGGTAAGTTTTAATGAATTTTATTTGCAAAAAGCAAAAGCGCTTACAGATTATGTGAACCTACATTTTTTTGATAATGAATCAGGGATGTTTTTATATACCGATGATCAATACAGTAATTTGATTGCAAGAAAAATGGAAGTAACCGATAACGTAATTCCTTCTTCAAACAGCGAAATGGCAAAGAATTTATTTTTATTAAGCCAGTATTTTGATAACAAAGATTATAAAGAAAAATCAATTCAGATGATAAAAAATGTGTCAGATGATTTGGTTAAAAACCTCAACTATTACAGCAACTGGGCGCAGGCAATGATCTTACAGATTTATCCGGCAATTGAAATTGCCGTTATTGGAAAAAATTGGAAAGAAAAACTTTCGTTACTTCAAAAAAATTATTTACCAAACACAATTTATTGCGGAGGAGAAAACGGAGGAACGCTTTCTTTGTTAGAAAATAAACTGGTTGAAGGAACGACGATGATTTATGTATGCAAAAACAAAAGCTGCCATTTGCCGGTTGAAAATGTTGATGATGCCTTGAATCAAATTTAAGATTGAAAATTGCCGGCCTCAAAAATTCTCATTGAAACCTTTTGCGGCACTTTAATTGTAAGAGTTGTATTTTTTATATTCAATTAATTAAAAATCAAAATTATGAAAACAGCAGGATGGATTTTAATTGCTATTGGAATCATAATGATCATTATCAAAGGTGTTTCTATTCCTGAAAAGAAAACTATTATTGACGCCGGCCCAATTCAGGTAAATAAAACTGAGAACCATTGGTATGGCTGGCCTACATATGTTGGTGGTGCTATTGCGATTGTAGGAGTCGTGTTGGTGGCGACCTCAAAAAGAAGTACATAAATTTTTTCAAAAAACTGAAAAAAAGCCCGCTTAGACAAACAGGCTTTTTTTTATATTGATTGTTTCTTACAATAAAAGAATCAGCAATAAAATAATAATTATTATAGCACCTACAGATAAATAAATTCCGCCACTGCGGGCTTCTTTTTTTAAACTTTTAACTTCTTTTCTTAATTCCTTTTTTTCCGATGCTGATAAATTAGTTTTATCCATCTTCCGGATTTCAACAAGACGTGATTCAATCTGTTTTGCACGAACGTCTTTAGGCACTTCTGTTTTTACCGAAGTATTATCAGTAGCAAAGACTGGCGTTACCAAAGAAACAGTCATGGCGAATAATAAGACGGGAATAATTTTTTTTGTGCTCATCGTAATTTTGTTTAGAGTGATTTAATTTATTATTTTTTAATATCTAATGCGATAACAATAATCATTCCTAACTACTGTTTTATAAAGTAAAAGTAAATAAAAGAACCATCTTCTCTTAATCATTTTTAAATAAAAAACCACCGGACTAAAGCCGATGGTTATGACGCTGCGTGCGTCTCAGATTATTTTAATGGAGCCTCTCTAAACAAAAATTAGAACAGGCATCCATGATCTATCTGTAGATTGCATGAATACCTCCTTTTTATTTGATGAGAAATAAAGATAACAAAAAAAGCAAAATAACGGCCATTATTTTAGAATCTGCCTTCGTAAATCATATTGCAAATCAGGATGAAGACCAGATAAGGCCTTTTCGATCTTTTTAAGTTGAGATTCATATAGATTTATTAATTGCCGGCTTTTTTTTATTGGAATGGAATAATTGATGAGGCAATTACAAAAGTGAATTAACAACTCCGCTTCCACTTGCTTTGATAAAGAAAAACGGATCTGCTTATTGACATTGCGCAATATTTTTCGCACACTTTTTTTAATAAAATAAATGTTTGATTTATTGATGAGCAAAAATTGTTCATTTGTTTCCTTTTTTATATCTTTAATATAATCCGAAATATTATCTGAATCAAAAAGCAAAAACGAAAGTAATTCTTTATTTTCCTTTTTGAATTTTGCCAGCCGAAGGCAATACTCAAGTAATTCTTTAAAATCGCGTTTCTCTAAATCTTTTTTTATCATATTCACCGATACGGTTTTCATAGTTTTTTAGTTTTCTCAGATCTAAAAAATGCAACATAATATCTTTTTAATGATTTAGTCACACATTTTTTGTAAAAAAAAAGGAAACCATAAATGATTTCCCTTTTCTGGTTTATCCGTGTGTAATATTATTGCTTCACGACTTTACTATTGTAAAGTATCTCTCCTGAAATATTTCTGATTGTAAGTATATACATCCCATGTTCCAATCCACTTACGTTTGAAAAATCTTTTGTTGAGTTTCCATTAGAAACTGACCATTGTTCCATAGCAACTTCCTTCCCCGTAATATCAATCAATCTTGCAGAAACTATTTGCGGAGCAGCACTCACAAAATTTACTGAGAGCGTGTTGTGGAAAGGATTAGCCAAAACAAGTATGGACGTTTTTTGAATACTTATTTTTACGTTTATTATCCTTGAATATTCATAATCTCCGTTAATGTCAACTTGTTTAAGGCGATAATAATTTGACCCAGAAAGAGGATTTGCATCCAGAGCATTATAACTTTTAGCCACCTGGCTATTTCCAGCGCCATTTATCGTTGCTAATACGGTCCAGTTGGAACTTCCATCTGCGCTTCTTTCTATCTGGAAATAACTATTATTCAACTCCTGAGAAGTAGACCAGTCAAGGCTTACCCCATTTCCTTTTTGATGTGCGGAAAAGCTAACTAATTGAACCGGAGTTGGGCCGCCTTCGGGACATAATGCAAATGAAACGTCATCCATTGCAAAATCATTTCCACAACCACCTTCTGTTCCATCGCCAATCGTTATTCTGATTTGCGTCGGGAAAAATGCACCGGTTGAAGGCAAAGAAAAACTTGAACCTTGATTTACCCATGTAGGTGCAACCGTCTGTTGTACCGGCGCTGCAGTATATGGAGAACCGTCAAGAGGAATCCAGGTATTTGTTTGTGAAAGATATTCTACTGTGAATGTAGCAACAGGCAATAATGGGTCAGGACTGCAAATCCCAGCAGTGTCAATATTCATTAAAAATAAACTGACTGAATAATTACCAGGAGTAAAGCCGCGGGTGTCAGTTATCGTATGGCGATAAAAAGTCTCTGCCTGGCCATTGACGACGAGCATTTTTCCATCGGTATTTCCGGTATGATCCGTAGAGATCTGCCATTCGGGTTTTTGTTGGGTGTTGTTGATAATTCTGTAAGTTCCTTCACTTGCCAAATCTCCTGTTTGCTGGTAAGACAAACCCGTAGTAAGAATGTCGGGACTACTGGTGGCAGTGGTTCCGCTACCGAAATTCTCAGACCATAAAATGGTGGCATTAGGACAGGTTACTTGACCGTTCAATAAAGTTGCGCTAAAAAATAATAATGAAAATAAAAACGTAAACTGAAAATAACTTTTTGAAGGAAGCGTAAAATATCTTTTCATAATCTAAATTTTTAGATATTAAAAAAAATAAGAAAGCAAGCTGAAGGGCTTTTGAATACGCAAAATGCTATAAAAGGATGTTGGAAAACTTAGAAAATGGAAAAGGTTTTCTGAGGAAGTGGAAGAACAAAACTACTATTAATTTCCAAAATTCAAAATAAAAAAAGAATTCTTTTATAAAAAATTGAAAATATAAAACATTAAACCTAAGGCAATTTCATGCGGCGAGATGAGTCTGACCTTTATTGGTCAATTTTTCATCTTAATCATGGCATAGAATTTATGGAGTATACTCATACAAATTCGATTACCATGAAAATAAAAACAGGCCTCACTTTAATTATAGCAATCTTTATTTCTGATTGTGTTTTTAGCCAGGACACTTCATCAAATCAGAAACTCTCTGAGAATGAAACGTATCATATTGCACCAGCCAATAACCAGATTTCCCAAACTCAAAATGAGAATTATCGCGATAGCAGATTAGGAAGTAGTTCGCCAATGTACAATACCTATCAAAAAAATAATAATGGCGCTGGTGCAATTACTACCAATCCCAATAAAGGCAGTGGAAGCACTTTTACGCCTAATTTCAATTTAGATTCAGCTCAAAAAAGCCCTGTTTATCATGATACAAGAGTAGGAAGCAGTTCATCTTTATATAATACCTATCAAAAAAATGATTACGGCGCTGGCGCAATTACTACCAATCCCAATAAAGGGAGCGGTGGTGGAAACTACGTACCTTCATCCACAACCCCGATGAATGAAGTTGCAGCAGATACAACACTTTTAAATAATGCAATTCAACCTGGTACACATTCCAATAAAACTGATGGCGGATCGGTAACAACTACAAATCCAAATAAAAAATGAATTGGAAACCGGACATTACTGCAATTGCATTTCAAACATTTTTGGCCAGTACTTTCCTGTGATGTATAATTTTTTTGTTGTGCTGTCATAAGCAATTCCGTTAAGAACGGCATCACTGCTTGGTTTTGCAGCCGGATCATATTGATTAAGCAAGCCTGAAAGATTTAATTTGCCAACCACATAACCGTTTGCTGTGTCAATCTTTACGATATCATTTGTAAGCCATCTGTTTGCATAAACAAATCCGTTTATTAACTCAAGCTCATTAAGACTATCCACTTCTCCGCGGTTGTCAGCAACGGTGAGAATCTTATTTATTTTCATCTCTTTTTTATTCGAATCAGGCTCAACAAAATATAAATGAGAAGAACCATCGCTTATGATAATATTTTTCCCATCATTTGTTGCTCCCCAACCCTGGCGGCTCCATTTATAAGTATCCACGGGATGAGAAATATCATTCAGATTGTAAACAAAAATTTTATTGTTTTGCCATGTAAGCTGGTAAATTTTATTTTTAAAAAGAGTAACACCTTCACCAAAAATGGAAGTGTCTGGAATTAAATAATCTTTTTCAACTGCACCTGTTTTTATATCAACGATCCGCAAGTTAGACGTTCCCCATTCCCCGGTTCCTTCGTATAATTTTCCATTATGAAATTCCAGTCCCTGAGTGTAAGCTTTTGGGTCATGCGGATACACGGCATCTACTTTAAACATCAGCGCAGCAGGTGGCGGAATATTATTCACTTTAGCAACCGGAAGAGAATTATCATAAGAAGGAGAAGAAGAATCGTTACAGGAAAACAAAAATAAAATAATTATTGCCGGGAAAAATTGACGAATCATTTTTTAGTTTTATAGAAATGTAAAAATAATGAACAGATTCTTTTAAATTTCGTTTCATTTAAAAATAAACCGCTAAATATTTCAAAGTTCAAAGAATATTGTTTTTATTTGCGTTCAAACCTTTGTTACCGATAATAACGCTCTTATCAAAGCCATTTATTTATTACCGATAAAAGATCCAGGTTTTTACTATTTTCATATCCATGTAATAAATCGACCCTAGGCCTATGTAATCCCACTATTGTTCATACATCCAAAATAAATTGGGTTTTACAACAGGGAATACATGAAAATCATTTACACAATTGTTTTTACAACTATTGTTTCTTATGCATCGGCACAGCGATGTGGTACCTCTAACTACCTGAAGAATTATCCTTCCAATCAACTTATCGTTCAAAAAACTAACTCTGCAAAAACAGAAAGCCGTGATACTTTAAAAGATGAAGTTATTATCATACCTGTTGTTGTTCATGTTCTTTACAATACCAGAGATCAAAATATCAGTGACGCACAAGTTATTTCTCAGATAAATGTTTTAAATAAAGATTATAGAAGAAAAAATGCGGACGCAATAAATACACCAGCTCCCTTTAAAAAAGTAGCAGCGGATACAAGGATCCAATTTTGTCTTGCAAAAGTAGATCCTCAGGGACAATACACAACAGGCATCATTCATAAATTAACAAAAGAATTAAAATTTTTCCCAAACGACGGAGTGAAGTTTTCTTCTTCCGGTGGTGATGATGCATGGGACGCAACCAAGTATTTGAACCTATGGGTATGTAATCTGGCAACTACAGATTCAACCGAGCAAACTTTAGGATATTCTGTATTACCCGGAAGCCCTCTTGAAAAAGATGGGGTTGTTATTAAATATAATGTTTTTGGAACCATTGGTAATGTAATTGCCCCCTATAATAGGGGTCGCACGGCAACGCACGAAATTGGCCACTGGCTTGGGTTGAAGCATTTGTGGGGTGATAGCAATTGTGGCGATGATGGAATTGCGGATACGCCTCCTCAAGAAACGAGCAACAGTTATTGCCCTACTTTCCCACATACCTCTTCCTGTTCGATCAACTCTTATGGCGATATGTTTATGAACTTTATGGACTTTACAGACGACGGTTGCATGAATATGTTTACAGAAGGACAAAAAGCAGAAATGCGTGGATTGTTTGCATTGGGAAATGCAAGAAATTCTTTTCTAAATTCTACGGTTTGTGATAGTTCAAATGCAGAAGGAGGCCCGCTTCCAAAGGATTCAAGTTCTTCATTGCAAATAATTACCTATCCAAATCCGTTTAATAATGTTCTCAATATTGCATCAAACCGGGATAGCGGATTTGTTGGAAAAGTTTGTAAAATATACAGCATTGGTGGAAAATTATGTTTGACACAAACAATTCTTTCCCAAAAAACAATTCTTAATGTAAGCAATCTTCCATCAGGGATTTATGTCCTTAAAATTATTGGAAATAAAGATCAGCAAGTGTATAAGTTAATTAAAGCAGGTTATTAGATTTGAATAATCGGAAAATTATTTTTGCTCCCCTATATTTAGTTACCAGTAAACAAGGTCTCATGTATGAGATTAAAATGAAAAGGGTCCTGCAAAAGTGATAACTTGAAGTTGTAAAAAATTTCAATCACTTTAAAAAACAGAGACCCATGACACAAGTTATTTATTAATGAAGTACAAAAAATATTGCCGGACAATGGAAAAAAACAAAGCCATCATAAGAATAGCAAAGCATTTGCTGTCAAGAATAAATTATGTTTTAAAAAATAAAAAAGAATAT
>Ga0207652_10000164_pt1 | contig 72008 bp, 63 predicted proteins | sample KBSC63BmetaG_FD_184334 | JGI IMG/M metagenome (GOLD analysis project Ga0207652, IMG submission 184334) | Corn rhizosphere microbial communities from Kellogg Biological Station, Michigan, USA - KBS C6-3B metaG (SPAdes) (version 2) | ecosystem: Host-associated > Plants > Roots > Rhizosphere ... | reverse complement strand
GCTTGGGATCCTTCGGATCGATCCAGATCGCGTGGTGGTCCACGTGCACGTCGCGGTCGATCACCTTGGCGGTCTTGCCGCCGTCGGTGGACTTCATCAGGTTGAAGGAACTGAAATAGATCGTCTTCGGATCGTTGGGCGCGACCGCGAATGAACTGAAATAGAACATCCGCACCGCGAGCTCGTGGTTGTTGCTGATGCACTTCCAGTTGTTGCCGGAATCGGTGCTGCCCCACAGGATGCACTTCTGCGTCGGCATCGTGGCGTACACGATGTTCGGCGACGACGGCGCGAAGCCAATCTTGACCCGATCGGTCGGATCGGCAGTCGGCAAGCCGCCGGCAATCTTGTTCCAGGTACGGCCGCCGTCGGTCGATTTCCAGATGCCGCCGTCGGTGCTGCCGTTCACCTGCGTCCAGGGCTTGCGCTGCTCGGTCCACATCCCGGCGAGCAGCACCTTGGGATTGGATGGATCCATCTGGATGTCGCTGGCGCCGGTGGTGTCGTTGACGTACAGCACCTTCTTCCAGTTCTTGCCGCCGTCGGTGGTCATGAACACGCCGCGCGTGTCGCTGGGCTTCCACGGGTTGCCGAGCACACCGACCCAGACCGTATTCGGGTCATTCGGATCAACGAGGATGTTCGAGATCAGCCCGGCGTCCTTCAGCCCCTTGAACTGCCAGGTCTTGCCAGCGTCGGGCGAGAAATACACGCCGCGACCGATCAGCACGTCGTTGCGCGGATTGGCCTCGCCGGTGCCGACCCAGACGTCTTTCGGATTCGAGGGCGCCAGCGCGACCGCGCCGATGGAGGCGGCGTCGCCGTGCTTGAACACGTTGTCCCACTTGATGCCATTGTCGGTGGTCTTCCACACCCCGCCGCCCGCGGTGCCGACGTAATAGATGTTGGGCTTGCCGGGAATGCCCGTGACCGTGCTGACGCGCCCGCCCGAAACCGCGGGGCCGAGGTTGCGGAACTTCAGGTTCGCGAAGGGGCCGGTGGGCTTGTTCGCCGCCAGCGCGGCTCCGGTGAAGGTCAGCATCAGCAGCGCTGCAACGACTCGTGCTTTCACGGCTGTCTCCGGTCAAGGGGAAAAACCCGTTGACCGTAATCCTCCCGCGGAAGGTGGAGGGAGTGCCGGAAGTCAGGGCGACACGTGAAAGTTGAGTCAACGCCCGCTTTGATCGGCACTCAGCAATCAATCGTTTTCGTCATTTCGGACGTCGCGCAGCGGCGATTCGACTGCGTTTGCAGGACTGCAAACGCGAACGCCGAAGGCGGCCTGAGGGGCGAGCGCCATGGATGGCGCGAGTCAACCCCGTGCTTTTCCAAGCCTGAGAGAACAACGCTGGATTCCGGGTTCCGCCCGCAAACAACGCGGGCGGCCCCGGAATGACGACGAAAAATGCGGTAGGTTGGGTTGAACCCGGAGCGTGCTCCGGGTGAAGCCCAACGTGATCCCGTTGCTCGCCGACGTTGGGCTTCCGCCGATGAAACCGCGTCAGCCCAACCCACGATTTCCACGCCTTCACTGCTCTTCCTGATCGCGGTTGGTGGTGATCCAGCCGGCGTTCCAGTCGAGCGGTGCGATCGCCTTTGCCAGCACCAGCGGCGGTTGCTGGTTCTTCTGCAACGCGCGGTTCAATTCCGCGAACGGTTGTCCCTTCAGCGCATTCCAGCGATCCATCAGCGATTTCAATTCCGCACCGGTCTTGTCGAGCGCAGCAAGATCCGCCGCGGTCGGCGCCTCGTCGGCGCCCTGCATGCGCGCCATCAGCATCTGAAAATCGCCGCCGACGCTGCCGAGGTTCGGCGGCCCGTGATGGAAGAAGAACTCGAACGGCGAAGTCGCCTTGGGTCCGGACAGCGCTTCGAGCTGCTTGTCATAGGCGGCGAGTTTGCCGGTCGCCTTCTTTCCGGCTCCGCGCTTCGCAATCTGTTTTTCGAGATCACGCACCTGTCCGAGCGCCCGGCTTGCGGCCATGGCTTCCTGGTACGCTTGCATGGACATGTCGAATTGTTGCTGCAGGTCCGCCGTCGAGGTTTTCACCCGCGGGTCCATCCGCACCACCAGCGGCTGCGTGTACGTCTTGGTACCGACGGTGAGCTTGACCGTGTAGTTGCCCGGCATCACCCATGGCGAACTCGCCATCACCGGCGTCTCGTGCCTGACCGCCTGGTTCGCGTCGAGGAACTGCAACGCTCCCGGCATCGGCGCGAAGTGCAGGTCCCACACGAAACGGTGCATGCCGGTTTGCGTGGAAAGATTCATCGGTGGACGCGGCCACCAATCGGGTACCTGAAGCTTCTTCGGATCCAGCGGCTTCTCGGGGTCGGCGCTGGACCAGTGCCGGACCAGCTTGCCATCGGACGTATAGACATCCAGTGTCACGGGACTGCTGGCGTCGTTCGCCAAGTAATAGTCGATGATCGCGCCCGCCGGCGGGTTCGGCAGCGAAGGCGTCCGCCACGGCGTCGGCGGGTTCATGCCCCAGCGCACGCGCACCGCGGTTTGCGGCTTGTACAGCGTCACCTTCGCGTTCGCGACCTGCGCATCGATCTGCCGCAACGGCGTGATGTCGTCCAGCACCTGGAAACCGCGGCCGTGCGTCGCGGCGACCAGATCGTCACCGTGCACCTGCAGGTCGCGCACCGATACCGCCGGCATGTTGAGCCTGAGCGACTGCCAGTGGTCGCCGTTGTCGAACGACACCCACGTCTGCGTTTCGGTGCCGGCGAACAGCAAGCCCTTGCGTTCCGGATCTTCGCGGATCACGTTGGTCGCGGCGTCCGGTGTGATGCCATTGTCGATCTCCGTCCAGTGCTTGCCGCCGTCCTCGGTACGGAACAGGTGCGGTCGCATGTCGTCCAGCCACATCGTGTTGATCGCGGCATAGGCGACATTCGGATCGAAGTGGCTGGCTTCCAGCGAGAACACCCGCCACCACGGCTTCAGCTGCGGCGGCGTCACGTTGTCCCAGTGCGTACCGCCGTCATGGGTCACCCAGATCAGGCCATCGTCGGTGCCGGCCCAGATCAGGTTTCCGCTCAACGGAGACGGCGCGAGCGCATACACGACGCCTCGATCGGTCGGTTTGGCGTCCTTGCCATTCGCGTACTTGCCGACGCTGGCCGGCACCTTCCAGGTCTTGCGGGTGAGGTCCGGGCTGATCTGTTTCCAGTCCTTGCCGCCGTCCTCGCTCTGCCACACGGTGTTCGACGTGAAATACAGGCGATGCGGATCGGTCGGCGAAAACACGATCGGCATGGTGCGGACGGTGCGGTAATCCGGATCGCGCGAGGCCACCGGCCCGACATCGGCGATCTGTCCCGTGTCGCGGTCGTAGCGCGTGACGCCACTGCGCGAACCGCCGTAGACCAGGTTCGGGTGCAACGGATCGATCGCGGCGCCGCCGTATTCCTCGATGCCCACCGGATGCCAGTCGTGCGCGGTCAGTTCACCATCGTTGCCGCGCGAGGACACGCAGGCGGAACCCGAGTCCTGCTGGCCGCCGCAGACCCGATACGGAAAGGCGTTGTCGATGCCGACCTTGTACATCGCGGCGGTCGGCTGGTTGTACCAACTGCTCCACGTCTTGCCGCCGTTGACGGTGACGATCGCGCCCTGGTCCGAGTTGACCGCGATGATGTCCGGGTTGTTCGGGTTGATCCAGGTTTGCTGGTAATCGTCGCCGCCCGGCGCGCCGCGGAATCCCGTCCACGTCTTGCCACCGTCGATGGATTTCCACAGCACCGGCGTGTTGCTGTACACGATGTCCGGATTTTTCGGGTCGACGGCGAGCGGCGGCAGGTCGCCGCCGCCGATGCGCGCGGCCGGCCGCGGATCCTTCGTCATCTTGTACCAGCTCGCGCCGGCGTCGTCCGAACGGTAAAGGTCGACTTTGCCTTCTTCGCCCGACGCGACCGACGCATACAGCCGGTTGGGTTGGCTCGGCGCAATCGCCACCAGCGCCTGCTGCACGTCGGGCAAACCTTTCGTCAGCTTGGTCCAGGTGCTGCCGCCGTCGGTCGATTTGAAGATGCCGCCTTCGGTGCCCGCGAACGAACCGTTCTCCCACGGCGCCTGCTGCTGTTGCCACATCGTCGCGTAGACGATGTTCGGGTTCGCGGGATCGATTTCGACGTCATCGCCACTGACGTACTCGTTCGTGTACAACACCTTCTTCCAGGTCTTGCCGCCGTCGAGCGAACGGAAGATCCCGCGCTCGGGATTCGGGCCGTACACGTGTCCCATCGCCGCCGCGAACACGCGATCCGGATTGTGCGGATCCACCGCGATCATCGCGATGTCCTGGGTTTCCTTGAGCCCGATGAACTGCCAGGTCTTGCCCGCGTCGGTGGACTTGTACATGCCCATGCCGGTGGCCTGGTCGGGCCGGATGGTGCTTTCGCCGGTGCCGACGTAGATCACGTCGGGATCGGAAATTGCCACCGCGATCGCACCGATCGAGCTGGTCGGCTCCTTGTCGAAGATCGGTTGCCAGCTGTTGCCGTAATCGGTGGATTTCCACACGCCACCGTCGTCGTTGCCGATGTAGAACACGTTCGGTTCGCTCGGCACGCCCGCGACCGCACGACCGCGGCCGCCGCGCAGCGGCCCGATCGGCCGCCACTGCATCTGCGAGAACAAACCTTCGTCGTAGGTGCGTGCATGCGCCCCGGTTTCCCAGAACACGCCGCAACCCGTGACCGCCACGACCCCCAACGCCAACAAAACGCGCTTCATCGCCGATGCCTCCCTGACGCGGAAACACCCGGCCCCGGGAATGGAGTCAGGCAATCGTCCATACATACCACGTCGGAGTCTTCGGCTCATCTCCCATTGGTTGGGTGAAGGTGAGCGGACGCGCGATTCAGCGCTTTACGGTTTCCACGATCGGCTTGCCGTTCACGATCCTGAAGTGGAACACGTACCACAGGCTGAAAGGTTTTGCGGTCAGCTCGTAGGTGCCGTCGCCGTTCGGCTTCTGTATCCAGAGCGGCGTGAACGTCCACTGCGTCGCGGCGTGTTCGACCGCTGCCTCGAACAGCGCATGGTCCGCCGTCTTGTTCGTGTCGGAAACCGGATACACGCCCCGCACCTTGCCGTCCTTGTCCATCACCAGTTGCGCGACCACGATCACGGGCGCCGCGCCTGGACGCACGAGCGACGCTGGATAAACCGGGGCGACTCGTTTGTCCGGAATCGGCTGCACCGCTGTTTCGCCGGGCGCGAGCGTGTAACGCAACACGCCCTTCGGCACCAGCATTTCGTAGCTGGTCTTCGGTTGCGGGTTGGGTTTCAGCACGGTGCGGGGGCTGCAAGCAACCATCGTCACCAAACTCGCAGCAACAAGCACGACAATGTACAGGTGTCGTACGTCGGCGCCTCGCCTCAACGAATGGGCCAAGGGCAGCGTCGCGCTCATCCGTGGTTTCACTTGCGCGGGCTACGCGAAGCGTCGAACAAACGGCAGGCGACACAGGAATAATATGTCTTGCCGTCGAGCCTTGTTGCACGGATCGCCCGAGCGGACAAGGAATGAGGCTTCAACAAGAACGTGACAGGCACCTGGACTCTGCCGGCGACCGGACGACCATCTTTCATGCCCGGTTTGAAAAGCCAGTTACTGGCGGATTGAGCTGCTGCATCCTGCAATACCGCTGGCGCCGTCGTCTTTGCAGCATCGACGGCAACCTTGGTGACCCGACCGGTCGAATCAATCGCCAATGTCAACACCACCATGCCCTGCTCACCTTTCTGGATTGCCGTGGCGGGGTATTCCGGCGAGTGCTGGTACTCCAACTTGGGCGATGAGACGCCAGTATCCGTTGGCGTTCCGGCTTGAGCGGGTGCTCTTCCACCAGCGACATACAAGCCGCCCGCCAGCAACATGGCAGTGGCGACAAAACCGACGCGGCGGCGGAGTACGCCGGGTGGAATACGAGCGATCATGGCAAGTCTCTCCTTGAGCTGCGGCTCCGCGAGCCACGGAATCAGTACGGGCGCGGGTTGCACCGCGACGCTGTCCAGCAGGGCACGCGCGTAATTCGCGGTTCGTTCGGGCAGCGCGCGCAGCGAGGCGGCGTCGCAGGCAAGTTCCTGGTCCAGCCGAAAGCGCGCACGCGCAATCCACGCCAATGGGTGGAACCACAGCAACGCGGTCGCTATTTCCATCACAACGCTCCACAGCGCGTCGCCACGACGGACATGGGTGAGCTCATGGCGCAGCACCAGCTCGCGGGTCGCGGCGTTGTCGAAACGCGTCGTGAAATCGTTCGGAAGCAGGATCAGCGAACGCGGCAACGCCCACAGCACCGCGGGACCGGTACCGTGGACGCGCACGCGGCGCTGGTCGAGGTTCGGCGCGGCTTCGGCCAGCGTGCACATCCATCCGATCGGCGCTGCACGCGTGCCGCGCACCAGCCTGAAGTAATGCAACGCAAGCCGCAGCAAACCGGCCGCGGCGCCGAACAGCCAGACCGCCACCAATTCGTGTGCCCAATCGATCGCGAAGGTTGCCGACGATGTGCCCGCCACGAAGTGCGGCGTCACGGTCATGCCCGGCAGCACCACGATCGCCGCGGGCGCCCATCCCCGCGGCAACAGCGGCGCCAGCATCAACGCGATCGGCAGCAGCCACAGGGTGAACGCCGGGCCGGCGCCGAACAGGCGGCGCGCGGGGCGGCGCAACAGCAGCACCATGGCCAGACCCAGCGTCGCACCCAGCAGCATTCTCGACAGGAGTTCAGTCACGGCGGCGCTCCTTCTTTTCCAGTTGGTCGACTAGCTTGCGCAGTTCGGCGACGTCCTTCGCGCTCAGCTTCTCGTTGCGGCTGAAGTGCACCAGCAGCGGCGCGATTTTTCCGCCGAATACGCGATCCAGAAGACTGCGGCTTTCGTGGGCCTGCCACTGCTCGCGCGTCAGCACGGGCGAATAGAGATAGCGCCGCCCTTCCCGTTCGGCACGCACCGCGCCCTTCCTGACGAGACGATTCAGCAGCGTACGCACGGTGTTCTCGTGCCAGGCGGTGCCGGGTTGCAGCGCCGCCACCAGTTCCTCCGAGCCTTGCGGAGCGCTTTGCCAAAGCAGTGCCATCACCTGGCTTTCGGCTTCGCTGATCGATGGATTGACGCGCTTGGGCATGGCAATAACCATTAACGACATTTGTAGTTACATAAAGACTACGCCTGTCGTTTCGTTTGTCAAGTGAGGCATCGGAGTGCGATGCGCATTCCGGCCATGGAATCGGCCGGAACCCAGCGTGCTGTATCGGCCCGCCGACGCAACGAGCGAATGCCGGCGTAACTACTCCTACACCGCGCGGGTCGCCACGATGGGCGGGATGTTGGACGCACGTCGTGCCGGCGCCAGCACTGCAAGCTGGCCCAATGCCAACAGGAGGATGGCACCAATGGGCAGGTACATCACCGGCAGCCGCAGCAACTCGTAATGTCGCATCAGCCAAAGATTGGTGCCGTAGGCTGCAATCAAGCCCACGGTCACGCCGATGCCCACCACCAGCAGATTCTCGATCAACAATTCGCGCAGCACGTCCCTGCGCCTTGCCCCCAACGCACGGCGGATCCCGATACTGCGCGTACGTTGCTGCACCCAGTAACCGGTCAACCCCGCGATCCCGGTCAAGGTGACGACCAGCACGACCATCGTGACGCCGGACAAAAGCCACACCGCCGCACGCGGCTGGGCAAGCATTGCGTCGCGCACGGTCGAATACGCATCGCACTGGGGAGGAAGACCCGGCAACATGTCGGTGTCCAAATCGCGCTTGAGCACGCCCAGGAGCACGGTACAGGCTTGGCTGCCGTGGTGTGGTGCCGCCAGGCGCACCGCAAACAACGGTCGCGCCCAGTGGTCTGCCACGCCGGGAAATAACATCGAAGCGTCGAGCTCGCTGCTGCGTTGGTCCAGATCATTCCGCATCAGGTGCTGCACGATTCCGACGATGGTGCGCTCTCCACCGGCCGCATGCTGATAGTGGATGGTCCGCCCGAGCGCATGCCCTTTGGGATACAGGCTGTCGGCCAGCGTCCGCGTCACGATAACGGAACCGGCATGCCCGAATCCCATGTCGCCGTGCAGCGTCGAAGCTTCCTCTTCCGGCGTGAAATTGCGCCCCGCGATCAGCCGCAGACCGAGCACATCAAGCAAATTGTCGCCAACATAGACATTCGCATTCGTGGCACGCACACCGGTTGAACCAAGGACATCGGCATTCATGTTGAGGCTGCTGATCATGGGCATCGAAGCCGCGTAGCTGACCCCGGCAACACCCGGGGCCGAGCGCAAGTCCGACTGCACTTGGCGCAGGCGCGCTGCGGGCCATGGTGTGCCGCGTGCGGCAAACCCATGCAAGAGCATCAGGTGACTGGCACTGCCAATCCCATCCGAGGCCACAAGCGGCGCCAGCTTCTGCTGCAGCAGGAACAGCGCATTGCAGGCGATCGCGCAGGCCAGCGCCACCTGCAGCACGACCAACGAAGGCATCAGCGGGTGGCGCACAAGGGGTTTCAAGATGTGCCCCATCGCCATCACCTCACACCTGCTTGATCTGGATGGCGGGTGACAAACGACACACCCGCCATGCGGGCAGGACGCCCACGATCATTCCGACCGCGAGTGACAACACCAACAGCGCAATGAAGACTTCGGAGCTGAAATGTGCCGCCGACGCGTAGCTGACCGGCTGCTTGCGCACAATCCACATACCCACCAGGGTCAGCGGAAGTGCCAGTGCACCACCGATCAGCCCTAACAGCCCCGATTCGACGAGGTGCTGCACGAACACCTGACGCCACGATGCACCCAGTGCGCGCCGGATCGCCACGTCGGCCTGGCGGCGCAGGAATCGCGCGGTCAGCAGGCCCGCCACATTGATCATGCACAGCATCAGGAACGCGCCCGCCAGGATCACATTGACCGACACGTCACCAGGAATGACATGATTCAGTGCCATCCATGCGCGGGTGCCGTACAGCGTCGCACGTGGCGGATACACGAAGCGCCCGGCCTCGTGCTGGGCACCTGCGTAATCTGCAAGAAACTTCGAATAGGCGTCCACGTCCGCAGGCGCGGGCAGTGACACCCAGACCTCAAGCCAGCGGCACGCCCTCACGTCCACCGAGCCGAAAGTCGTGTTGATGGCACTGTCGCCGCATTGCCCAGAGATCTCTGGGCCAACGCCGACGTCAAGCGCCGTACCGATTGGCAAGAACATCTGTACCGCCTGCCCGGGACCTTCGGCTCTTGCGGCATCGATGAATTCGACACGCGGCTTCCACGGCGCGGTGACACCGATCACGCGGAATACGTGCCTGTTCACCTCGACGCTGCGCCCGACCGCATTCGCCGTACCAAACAGCTTCATCGCGAGCTCGCTGTCGATCACCGCAACAGGTGCACGCGAGGATTGCTCCGCTGGTGTCCAAGGGCGGCCGAAACGCAGCGACACGCCCAATTCCCGTAGCACCGGGCCGTATGCGAGCAACCCGTTCACGACGTACGACAGTTTGCCATCGGGGGTCACAAGCTCGGGGCGGCTGGTTGCCAAGGCAACTTGCGTCCCCGCACGATTCGCATCGACCAGTGCCTTGGCATCGCGCAGTTTCAGCAAACTGTCCGGTGAAGCGTAGGCACTGTCGTCGCCGTTCCGGTCGGCCACCTCACGCGCATCCATTGTCACCACGTAAAGGTGGTTGCTTATGCCGGGCAGTGGCTCGCCTTCCAGCGCGTTGAAGATCGTGAGCGCGGTCATGCAGGCAGAGATGCCGATCGCCATGGTCAGCGCCACCAGCGCGACCATCGTGGGGCTCTTGCGACAGCGGCGCAAGGCAAGTTGCAGGTAGTAACGGAACATCGACATCCCGCTTCCGCTCCACCTCGGATTCAGGGTACGTGTACTGATTACTACATCTGTAGTTGATTTGTCAAAATCCGTCGGGGCACACGTTCATGCCCGGACATCCGGCATCATCAAATATTGCCGCCGCTGACGCGCTCACGGCCTTCGAGGTCGCGTTCGGTGAACACTTCGGCGTAATCCCGTGCCGCGAGCAATTCGCGGACGGCGGGCCCCTGGTCGAAGCCGTGTTCGAACAGCAGCCAACCGCCGTCACGCAGGTGCGCGCGCGCGTCGCGCACGATGATTCGGATCGCGTCGAGGCCGTCGCTGCCGGATGCCAATGCCGCGGCGGGTTCGAAGCGCAAATCGCCTTCGCGCAGGTGCGCGTCGCTCTCGGCGATGTAGGGCGGATTGGAGACGATGAGGTCGAATCGCGCATCGCCTAGCGCCGCGCACCAGTCGCCATGCGCGAATTGGACGTTGCGTAGAGCGAGCCGATCGGCATTCGCGCGCGCGACGGCAAGCGCCGCGCCGCTCGCATCCGTCGCGACCACCTTCGCCCGCGGACGTGCCTTCGCGATGGCCAGCGCGATCGCACCCGAACCGGTGCCGAGGTCGGCCACCGCCCATTCCATGTCCTCCGGGATGCGCCGCAGCGCGCAGTCCACCAGCAGTTCGGTTTCCGGTCGCGGAATCAGCACGTCCGGCGTGACTTGCAATTCCAGCGCGTGAAACCCGCGCGTGCCGGTGAGATAGGCGACCGGTTCGCCGCGCGCGCGGCGCTCGACCAGGCCTCGAAACGCAGCCGCCTGCACAACATCAACCAGGTCGTCCGGATGCGCGATGAGCCACGCATCCGACACCCCCAATACGTGGCGCAGCAGGAGCACGGCTTCGCGTCGCGCTACATCATCGCGCAGTGCGCGCGTGCCCTCGTCGAGCAGATCACGCACACATGGCATGACGATCATCGGATTGAAGTCCGCACAAGACCTGAACCCTCACCCCTACCCCTCTCCCGGAGGGAGAGGGGTTCGTTTTGTTTCATTGCGTGATGGATGCGGGGTTCTGGTGAGTCTTCAAAGCGCTGCACAGCACGATCGATTCATGCGTCTGCGCGAGGCCTCGTTTCAGGCCCGGCACCTGGCTCAGCTTCGGCTCGAAATACGCCTGCACGCGCTGCGCCTCGGCATCGGAGCAACCGCCGCCGGCAGCCAGCCTGGGCAGGTAGCCGCCGGAGAACACACCGGTGCGCGCGACGATCTTGTCATAGTGCGCGATGAACCAGTTCCACAGGCCGTCGCGCTGCGCCACGGTGTCGCGACCGCCGCGCAGGATCATCGCCATCTCGCCGACCTTCACCTGCGGCGACAACGCGAAATCGCGTGCCACGTCGGCTTCGGTGCCCTGTGCATGGCTGAGCGCGCCCAGCATCGCGTTGCGGCGCACGGGATCGGTGGTCTTCGGAAGCGCTGCAATCAGTTCGTCAATCGCAGGCTTGCCGTTTTCTTCGACCGCCACCGACAACGCGGTGCGCAGAAGATCGGGATTCGCCGCCATCAAATCCGGCAAGCCATCCTTGCCGGTCTTCAACGCCGCTTCGCCCTGCTTCAGCAACGCCGCGCGAACCGAAGGCACCTTGAATTCGAGACCCAGCGAGCTTGCCAGCGAGCTGCGCATCAACACGTCGTCGGCCGATTCACCCGCACGACGCTGGTAGCCCAGCTTTTCGAGCCGCGGCAGGTAAGCCTTGACGACCGCGCTGCGGATCACCGCCTTTTGCGCCTCGGTCTGCGCCTCGTGGTCGTAAATCCATTCGACCGTTTCCAGCGGCGCCGACGCGACCTGGCGCACCTTCGACGGCGCCAATTCGCGCATCGCCGCCAGCACTTCGCCGGCATCCATGTGCCCGCGATGGAACGCCGCGTCGACGGAATCGGCGAACGCCAATTGCTCGCCATCGCTGCGCTGCGCGATGACCTTGTTGAGCGCCGCGCGATCGGCCTTGGCCATTTCGAAACGGTAGTAACCGTCACCGTTGGCGTTCGGCATGTACCACGCCGGGCACTGGCCGCCCTCGATCTTCATGCTCGCCGTCTTGGTGTCCAGCATCTGACACTGTGCACCGTTCGGGAAACGTACGCACACCGGGATGCCCCACAGCTGGTTCGGGTCGCCCGTGGAACCCAGCGGCAGATAGCGGCTCTGCACGAGTTCCAGCGTTGCGCCGCCCCTGGTGCCGCAATCGAGTTTGGTCGCGACCAGCGGCACGCCGTTCTGGTTGAGGAAACTCTTGAACGCCTTCCTGAAGGCTTCGCCCTTGCCGGCCGCCGTGGCGATCGCATCGACGAGATCACCCGCATTGGCATTGCCGAACGCGTGCGTCTTGATGTACGCCTGCATGCCCTTCTGGAACACCTGCGGCCCGAGGAAATTCTCGAACATGCCGAGGACCGCGGCACCCTTCTGGTAGGTGATGTCGTCGAACGCGGTTTCGATGTCGCCGTTGCCGGTGATCGGCTGGCGGATCATGCGCGCGCTGGAGAGGCTGTCGTTCTGCATCGCCTCCTGCCCGCCCATGATGCGGCCGAGGTGCGCGTGCCAGTCGGGATGGATCTCGCCCTCGATCTTCTGCTGCATCCAGGTCGCGAAGGATTCGTTCAACCAGATGTCGTTCCACCAGTCGAGCGTGACGGTGTCGCCGGTCCACTGGTGCGCAAGTTCATGCGCGATCACGTTGAAGGAACTGCGCACCGCACTGGGCGCGGAATCCTTGTCGAGCAGCAGCAGCCAGTCGCGGAATGTCACGAGGCCTGCGTTCTCCATCGCACCCGCCGAGAAATCCGGCAGCGCGGCGAGATCGAGTTTGCCGAACGGATAACCGAAGCCGTAATAGGCTTCCTCGTGTTCGATGATGCCCGGCACCATCGCGAGCGCGTGCTGCATTTTCGGACCGTTGCCCTTGGTCGCGATGCCACGCACCGGCACCGGCGTCGAACGCCACTGGTTCGGGGGAATGGTCGGACCATCCACGATGTCCCACGGACCCACGGCCCACGCATACAAATAGGTCGGCAAAGGTTTGGTCTGCGCGAAGGTGATCGTCTTCCAGCCCGCACCCGCCGGTTTGCTGCCGGTTTCCGCGGCATTGGCGACCGCCTTGTCGGCGGCGGGAATCGTGAGCGACAGACTCAACGGGACCTTGAAGCCGGGTTCATCGAAACACGGAAACGCGAGCCGCGCGCTGATAGGTTCCATTTGCGTCATTGCATACGCATGGCCCGCGAATACCACCTTGTAGTAACCCTGCAGCGTGTCGTTGTACGGCGCGGTGAAATCGAACTTCAGCTCGAGCTTCTGCGGCTGCAGCGTCGTGCCGAAATCCACGCGCGCCACGCCGGCCTTCCCGGCCTCGGTGGTCACGGCGCCCTCGTACTTGCCGGCGTGCGTCTTGCCATGCTCGTCGGTGATGGTGACGCTGGAAACTTCCAGATCCTTGCCGTGCAGCCATACGTAGTTGGCGGCCTTCTTCAGGTCCACCGCGATCGTGACGGTACCGCTGTAACCCGGCTTGTCCGGATCGCTCTTGATCGCGAGATCGTAGGATTCCGGCGCCGCCCAGTCCGGAAGCCGCGTGAGCGGCGGCGCTTCCCCGGATTTCACGGTCGCCGGTTTCGGGGCATGTGCTGGCTGCCGCGCGACAGCCGTGCCGGCGACGGCCAGCAGGCCCGCCATCATGAATGCAGGAAACGCGCGCATCGGACTTCACTCCTATGCCGAGGGATAGCCGGACAGTCCAGCAGGCGCGTTTGCGCATCGCAAGTGACGAAAGTCCCTGGGCTGCGCGCGTTGGCGCTTCCGCCGCTGGGTGTGATATCAAACTAACATTGACATGTTTATGTGATCACAGTAACAATCTCCCCGCAACGCCGCTTCGCCGCCAGTTTCAGGAGGGTCGTCCATGAACAACAGGCGCCATGGGTTGTCGCTTCGTCTTTCGGCCGCGATCACCGCGGCACTCCTTTCGGCGCCGCTGGCGCATGCGCAAACCGCACCACCGACCCAGGCGACGAATGCGCCCGGCAACGACGAGACGGTCACCACGCTACCGACCGTGATCGTCACCGCCAACAAACGCACCCAAAACGTGCAGGACGTGCCGATGGCGGTGTCGGTGATGGGCGGCTATCAACTCGAGCGCATGAACGCGGCCGATTTTGGCGATTACCTCACCAAGATGCCCGGCGTGAACGTGATCTCCGCGGGCGAAGGCATGACCCAGATCGTGATGCGCGGCGTCACGTCAGGCTCGCGCCAACCGAACGCCAGCGTCGGCACCTACATCGACGACGCGCCATTCGGCTCCAGCACCGTTTATGCCATCGGCGCGTTGCTGACGCCCGACATCGATCCGAGCGACCTGGAACGCGTCGAGGTGCTGCGCGGTCCGCAGGGCACGCTTTATGGTTCCAACACGCTGGGCGGCCTGATCAAGTTCGTGACACGGCCACCCGACGCGACGGCGTTCTCGGGCCGGGCGCAAGTGGACGGAAGCAGCCTCGATCACGGCGGCAACGGTTTCGGCGCACGCCTGATGTTGAACGCGCCGCTGGTCACCGACAAGCTGGCCGTGCGCGTGGATGGATTCAAGCGCCACGATCCCGGCTACATCGACGACATCGGCAAGGGCGTGAAGGACGCCAACGATGCCAGGGTCGACGGTGGTCGTGCGCAGCTGCTGTGGACGCCGAACGATCGCGTGTCGCTGCGCGTGTCCGCGCTGTTCCAGAACCTCGAGGGCGACGACCTCGCCAATGGCGGCATCGACGTCGATCCGCACACCCTGCAACCGCTCTACGGTCCTTACACGTCCAGGCATTCGCCGGGCACGGGCCAACTCGACCTCGGCTACCGCATGTACGACGCCACCCTCACCGCCGACTTCGGTTGGGCCACGTTGGTCGCGACCACCAGCTACAACCACCTCGACCTCGACCAGACCTTCGATCTGACCGCGGCCTACGGCCCGATCCTCGGTCCGCTGTTCGGCTTGCCGAACGCCGGATTTTCGGAACGCACGCCTGTCACGCAGAACAAATTCACCCAGGAAATCCGCCTGCAGTCGCCCGCCACGCAACAGCTGGAATGGCGGGTCGGCGTGTTCTACACGCACGAACGCAGCCGCTACGGCCAAACCGTGCTGAGCTTCGACGCGATCACCGGGGCGCCGCTGCCGCTGCCGACGCTGGCCGATCTCAGCCTCGGTCCCGCGACCTTCACCGAGTGGGCCGGCTACGGCGACATCACCTGGCATTTCACGCCGCGCTTCGACGTGCTGGTGGGTGTGCGCCAGACCCACGACAAGACGCAGTACACGCAGACCGGCGACGGCCTGCTGGTCGGACCGTCGAGCTTCACCACCACCGGCACCGACACGCCGACCACATACCTGGTCAGCCCCTCGTTCAAGCTCACCGATGACGTGATGCTGTATGCGCGTGTCGCTTCCGGTTTCCGGCCAGGCGGCCCCAATGTCGGCGTACCGCCCGGTCTGGGCGCGCCGGTCACCTTCGGCCCGGACAAGCTGGTGAACTACGAGGTCGGCCTGAAAACGACGTTGTTGCAGCACACGATGACCTTCGACGTCGATGCGTTCTACATCGACTGGAGCCACATCCAGCTCGAATCGAACATCGCCGGCATCGGCTTTTTGAGCAACGGCGGCAAGGCCAAGAGCCAAGGCCTGGAAGCAGCCCTGGAATACCGACCGGTCGCGGGCCTGACGCTCACCGCAAACGCGTCGTGGACCGATGCGAAGCTTACCCAGGACACGCCATCGGGACTGGTCGGATTCAAGGGCGACCGCCTGCCCTACGTGCCGCGCTGGAATGCGAATGTCGGCGCCGAATACAACTTTCCGATCGCCAATGGCTGGTCGGGTTACGTCGGCGCCAATTACGGTTACGTCGGTTCGCGCATTACCGATTTCCAGTCGGCGCAGGACGCGCGCTACAACCTGCCTTCGTATCGCGTGCTGGACCTGCACGCGGGCGTGAACTTCGGGAAATGGAGCTTCGGGGCATTCGTCAAGAACGCCACCGACAGCCGCGGCATCACCGTGCTGTCGTTTGAAACGACCGATCCGACCGCGGCGCCCTTTTCGGCCACGTACGTGCAGCCGCGCCTGGTCGGCGTGACCGCAAGCGTGGATTTCTGAAGATCGTCATTCCGGACGCCGCACAGCGGCGTTCGAACTGCAAGACCTGATTCGCGCTATATGTCAGCAGACACCTTCAATCTCGTCATTCCGGGCCGCCTGCGGCTTTAGATGGATTCCGGGTTCCGCCCGCAAACAGCGCGGGCGGCCCCGGAATGACGACAATTTTTTGCTGATCGGTTCTCAACGCCAACCGTTTTCGATTTGTGTAACGGGAGATTTCGAATGATGAGCCTGCGCCTGATGCTTGCCACGCTGCTGCTCGCAACCGTGTTCACAACGCCGCGCAATGCTTCCGCGCAGGTGCCGCCGAAACCAGCCGCCGTGCCACCCGCGTCCGCTTCCACCGCAGCAATGCCCGCGACCACCGCACCACCCGCGAGCGCTGCAACATCCACCGGGCCAGCCACACTCGACGCGCAGGACCTCGGCACGTTCTTCGACGGACTGGTGCCGTACATGCTGAAGCGCAACGACATCGCCGGCGGCGTGGTTTCGGTGGTGAAGGACGGCAAGCTGATCTTCGCGCAAGGCTACGGCTACGCCGATGTCGCCAAGCGCACGCCGGTGGTCGCGGACAAGACGCTGTTCCGGATCGGCTCGATCTCCAAGCTGTTCACCTGGACGGCGGTGATGCAACAGGTCGCCGCCGGCAAGATCGATCTCGACGCCGACGTCAACAAGTACCTCGACTTCAAGATTCCGGAGAAATTCGGCAAGCCGATCACGATGCGCGAGTTGATGACGCACACGGCCGGCTTCGCCGAAGTCATCAAGGATCTGGGCGTCCCGACGCCGAAGGATCTCTATCCGCTGAAGCGCTATCTCTCGGAACACATCCCGCCGCGGATCTTCCCGCCCGGCGAAGTCGTCGCGTACTCGAATTACGGCGCGACGCTGGCGGGCTACATCGTGCAGCGGTTGTCAGGCGAACCGTTCGACCAATACGTCGCGAATCACATCCTGAAACCGCTGGCGATGCCGCGTTCGACGTTCGTGCAGCCACTGCCCGAGGCGCTGCGCGGCGACATGGCCACCGGCTACATCACCGCGATCGGCAAGACCATTGTGCCGTTCGAGCCGATCGAGCCCTATCCGGCCGGCTCGTTCACATCGACCGCCACCGAAATGGCGAACTTCATGATCGCGCAGTTGCAGAACGGGCAGTTCGACGGCACGTCGATCCTGCCGGCGGCGACCGCGCAGGAAATGCACTCGCACCAGTATTCCGCGGCGCCGGGCATGAACGGCTTCGACCTCGGCTTCTACCAGGAGAACCGCAACGGCCTCACGATCATCGGCCACGGCGGCGACACCGTGGCGTTCCATTCCGACCTGCACCTGCTGCTGGACAAGGACGTGGGCGTGTTCATGTCCTTCAACAGCGCGGGCAAGGCCCCGGACGGCACCGCCGAAGCGGTGCGCACGTCGCTATTCCGGGCGTTCCTCGACCGCTACTTCCCGTATACGGTGCCGCAGGAAAAAACCGCCGCGAAAGCCGACGCCGCACGCGTGGCCGGCTGGTACTGGGCGAGCCGCCGCGAGGACAGCGCACTGCGACTGCTGTACCTGCTCGGCCAGGCACGGATGTCGGCGCTGCCGAACGGCGACATCACCGTCGATGCACTGAAGGATCCGAGCGGCGCGGTGAAGCATTGGCGCGAGATCGGGCCGCTGACGTACCGCGAGGTCAACGGGCAGTCGAAACTGCGTTTCGTCGCCAATGCGGACGGCTCGATCCGCCAGTGGGTCACCGACGATTTTCCGCCGGTGATGCTGTTCCAGCCGATGCACGGATTGCTCGCGCACGGCACCTTCATGTTGCTGTTCCAGATCGCGATGGCGGTGTTCGTGCTCACCCTGCTGGTCTGGATCGGCGGCGCGATCGCGCGGCGCCGCTTCAAGCGCAAACTGCAATTCGCGCCGCGCCAGCGCGGGCTCTGGATCGCCTCGCGCATCGGCGTGATCCTGCAACTCGGGGTGGTGGCAGGTTGGCTGGGCCTGCTGATGTGGTTCTCGAAACCGCTGTCGCTGTTCCATGCGAACTTCGACACCCCGCTGGTCCTGCTTTACGTGCTGGGCGTGCTGGCGATCCTGGGCGGCATCGCGATCATCCTCGAGGCCGCATGGCGGATCGCACGCGGCCCCGGCGGCTGGCTGGCGCGCGTCGGCGAACTGGTGCTGGGCCTGTGCGCGGTCTACGGCATCTGGGCGATCGTCGCCTGCGGCCTCGTCAACTTCAATCTGCACTACTGATCGCGTGAGCGAGACCTCGCCCGAACAGGCCAGCGCCGAACTCGACGCGGCCGGCTACACGCAGCAGCTCGACCGGCGGCTGGGCCTGCGGCACCTGCTGGTGTACGGCATGGTGTTCATCGTGCCGATCGCGCCGGTCGCGGTGTACGGCTTCGTCGCGCACGCCAGCGAGGGCATGGTCCCGCTGGTGTACCTGGTCGGCATGGTCGCGATGTTCTTCACGGCGATGAGTTACAAGCAGTTGAGCGCGGAATTCCCGTTCGCAGGTTCGGTGTACGCCTACGTGCGGCGCGGGATGAATCCTTTCCTCGGTTTCATCGCGGGCTGGATGATCCTCGCCGATTACCTGCTGGTGCCGGCGGTGATCTACATCTTCGTGTCGAACTGGATCGGCGGACTGGTGCCCGGCGTGCCGCACTGGGTGTGGATCGTCGCGCTGCTGGCGATCAACACCGCGATCAACGTCTTGGGCGTGCGCCTGCAGTCGCGCGCGCATTTCGTGCTGCTGGCGCTCGAACTGGCCGCGCTCGCGATCTTCGTGGTGCTGGCGATCCGCTTCGTGTTCGTGCTCGGCCACGGCACCGGCGGATTTTCCTGGGCGCCCTTGTATCAACCCGGCCACCTGAGCTGGAGCTTCATCGCGACGGCCACCACCATCGCCGCATTGAGCTTCCTCGGCTTCGACGCGATCAGCACGCTGGCGGAAGAATCACGTGAGCCACGGCGCGATGTCGGCACGGCCACGGTGCTGACGCTGCTGGTGCTCGGTGCACTGTTCGTTTTGCAAACCTGGCTGGCCGCGCTGGCGCATCCGGACTACGCGAACCTCGACGACAACCTCGGGTTCTTCCAGATCGCGCGCGACGTCGGCGGCACTGCGCTGTTCGTGCTGTTCATCGTGGTAAAGGCGCTGGCGACCGGCGTGGCGAGCGCGCTCGCTTCGCAATCGGCGATCTCGCGCATCCTGTTCGCGATGGGACGTGACCGCGCCCTGCCCTTCGGCAGCTTCCTCGCGAAGGTGGACGCGCGCTTCAAGACGCCCACCAATGCGATCCTGTTCGTCGCCGTGCTGTCGCTGGTGCTCGCATTGACGGTGCCGATCACGATACTGCTGCATCTCGTCAACTTCGGCGCGCTGACCTCGTTCGTGCTGCTCAACCTTTCGGTGCCGGTGTATTTCTGGCTGCGCCGCGGCCAGCGCACGCGACCATTTCGCCACATCGTGATGCCGCTGTGCGGATTCGCGATCGTCGGGTTCATCTTCACCGGTTTCGATCACACGACGTTCCTGTTCGGCGGTGCATGGCTTCTCGTCGGACTGCTGATGGCCACGTTCAGACGCCAAAGTGCCCTTCCGCTCGGGGCTTCATCATGACGCGCGGGCTGCAAACGTTGTTTGCCCTTCTGCTCGCGTGCGCGGCGAACAGCGCATTCGCGCAGGTGCCGCAGCCCGCGCCACGCAAACAGGCCGCCGCCACTACGACACCCTCGCCGACACCGCATCCGCTGACCGCGGCCGATCTCTCGACGTTCTTCGACGGCATGCTGCCGTACATGCTGGCGCGCGGCGATATCGCCGGCGGCACGATCGTGGTGGTGAAGAACGGCAAGGTGCTGTTCGCGCAAGGCTACGGCTATGCCGATCTCGCGCGCCGCACGCCGGTATCGCCCGCCACCACGCTATTCCGCATTGGGTCGGTGTCCAAGCTGTTCACCTGGACCGCGGTGATGCAACTGGTGGAACAACACAGGTTGGATCTCGACCGCGACGTCAACACGTACCTCGATTTCAAGATTCCCCCGCGCTTCGACAAACCGATCACGTTGCGCGACCTGATGACGCACACTGCGGGCTTCGAAGACACCACGCGCGACCTGCTGCCCGCCACACTCGATGGCGTGAACCTCGGACGCTATCTGAAGGCGCACATTCCCGCGCGCATCTTCCCGCCCGACAAGCTCGTCGCCTATTCGAATTACGGCGCCGGACTCGCGGGCTACATCGTCGAACGCGCGTCGGGTCAGTCGCTCGACGCGTACATCCAGCGCCACATTCTCGCGCCGCTGGACATGCGGCATTCCACGTTCACGCAGCCGCTGCCGGCAAACCTGGCGCCGCTGCTGGCGAAGGGTTATGTCTCCGCCTCGGACGGCCAGCCAAAACCATTCGAACCGGTGAACCCGGCGCCGGCCGGTGCGATGACGGCCTCCGCACTCGACATGGCGAATTTCATGATCGCCCAGTTGCAGGGCGGGCGTTTCGGCGACACCCGAATCCTGCAGCCGCAAACCGTTGCGCTGATGCACAGCTCGCAGTACACCGCGGCGCCGGGCTTGAACGGCATGGATCTCGGCTTCTACGAGGAAAACCGCAATGGTCAGCGCATCATCGGGCATGGCGGCGACACCATTGCGTTCCACAGCGACCTGCACCTGCTGCTGGACGCGAACGTCGGCATCTTCATGGCGTTCAACAGCGCGGGAAAACACGGCGCCGTCAACGACGTCCGCAGCGACATTTTCCGCGCGTTCCTGGATCGCTATTTTCCGTGGCAGCCGCCATCGATGCCTGCGCTTGCAAGCGCGAAGGCCGATGCCGCGCGCGTGGCGGGCTGGTACGAGACCAGCCGCCGCAACCAGAGCGCGCTGCCCTTCCTTTATCTCCTGAACCAGTCACATGTCGCGGCGCACCCGGACGGCACGATTACCGTATCGACGCTGGTGGATGCCGCGGGCAATCCGCTGCGCTGGCGCGAGATCGGCCCGCTGCACTATCGCGAAGCCCATGGCCAGGCGTTGCTGGATTTCGTGACCGACGCGCAGGGCCGCATCCTGTATTGGGCCGCCGGTGACATTCCGGTGCTGGTGTACCAGCGCCTGCCCGATCCCATGGGCATGGGAACCGTCGGTCCACTGCTCGTGGCGGCCATCGCGATCGCGCTCGCGACACTGCTGATCTGGTTCGGCGGCTGGCGCATCCGTCGCCATTACGGCGACACACTGGCGTTGACGCGTGCGCAGATCGTCACGCGACGGCTGTCGCGCCTCGGCGTGGTCGCCGCCATTGCCGCCCTGTTCGGCTGGTTCCTGCTGGTGGTCGCGGTTTCGGCCAACGAACTGCTGCTGGTGCGCGGCGGCTTGGCCACGTGGATGTATCTGCTTCATGTGCTGGGCGCACTGGCCTTGGCAGGCACGCTCGCGACGATCGCGAATGCGGCGCAGGCGTGGCGGGCACCGTGCCGCAGCGGCTGGGTACGTGCGGGCGAAGGCCTGCTGGCAGTCGCAATGATTTACCTGGCGTGGTTCATCGTGGCGTTCGGGCTGGTCAGCTTCAACGTGCGGTTCTGAAGGGCAATTCGCGTGTGGATCGGTACAACAAGGAAATGACATGAACGACACGCGGCAGGACCGCTTGCAACTGCAGGTGGACATCGAAAAGCGCACGCTCAAGTCGCCCTTCCACATCACCGGCTACACCTTCACCGGCTTCGACGCGCTGGTGGTGACGCTGCGCGATGGCGGCTGCGTCGGGCGCGGCGAGGCGCAAGGCGTGTATTACAAGCACGACAACCCGCCGGAAATGCTGGCGCAGGTCGAAGCGCTGCGCGACCGCATCGAACGCGGCATTACCCGCGGCGAATTGCTGGACTCCCTGCCGCCCGGCGGCGCGCGCAACGCGCTGGACGCCGCGCTGTGGGATCTGGAAGCCAGTCGCCGTGGCGTACCGGCATGGCAACTCGCGGGCATCGAGCCACCGCGCGCACTGCGGACCACCTTCACGATCGGCGCCGACGAGCCCGCCCGCATGGCCGAACACGCCCGCGTGTTTGCGGACGCCCACGCGCTGAAACTCAAGCTGACCGATGACGACCGCAACGCCGAACGCGTGCGCGCTGTGCGCGCGGCGCGACCGGACGTGTGGATCATGGTCGACGCCAACCAGGGATTCACCCGCGATTCGCTCGCGCGCCTGCTGCCCACGCTGCAGGAATGCCGGGTATCGCTGATCGAGCAACCTTTCCCGATCGGCAAGGAGGTTTGGCTGGACGGCTTGGAACGGCCCATCCCCATCGCCGCCGACGAAAGCGTGCAGGACCACACCGACCTCGCGCGGCTCGCCGGTCGCGTCGACACCATCAACATCAAGTTGGACAAGTGCGGCGGCCTTACCGAGGCCTTGTCCATGGCGAGCCAGGCGCGCGCGATGGGGTTCGACCTGATGGTGGGCAACATGTCCGGCTCGTCGCTCGCGATGGCGCCCGCCTTCGTGCTCGGCCAGCAATGTGCGGTGGTCGACCTGGACGGACCGCTGTACCTGTGCGAAGACTGCTCGCCCGGCGCGCGTTACCAGGACGGCATGATCTGGTGCCCCGGGGAACTTTGGGGTGGCGGGCTGCCGGCCGCGGCTTGATCGCACGGCGATTCGCCATTACCTGATAATCGCACCACGATGACCCAGGACCTCAAGAAAAAACTCAGGAGCCGCTGGCACACGTTCACGGCCTCGGAGCAACGCATCGCGGGCTACCTGGTGCAGAACTTGAGCGGCCTTCCGTTTGAAACCGCGGCGTCACTGGGCCAGCGGGTCGGCGTCAGCGCGATGACGGTCGGGCGCTTCCTGCGCAAATTGGGCTACGCAGGCCTCGCCGAAATGAAGGAGGAACTGCGCGGCGATACGGCGTGGCTGAAGTACTACCACAGCCCCGCGCCCGCGGAGGAGCCGGGCGCCCGCGACGAAAACCTCGAAGCCGAAATCCGCGCGGTGTCCGCGATCCATGCGCTCGCCCGCGGCGAGGAATGGAATGCCATCGTGCGCTTGCTGGCGTCGGCCGACAGGGTTTCCGTCGCGAGTTTCCAGCTCGGCCGTTTTCTTGGCCTGATGTTTGCGACCTTGCTGCAACAGATCCGGCCGCACGTCGCGTTCGCGTCGGGCGTGGACGGCGCCTACACCGACGTGCTGATCGATTCGACCGAAAAGAGCTGCGTGGTGCTGATCGACGAGCGCCGCTATTCGCGGCACTTCCGGATCCTCGCCGAAGAAGTCGCGTCACGCGGCATTCCACTCGTGATCCTCACCGACTCCGAGTGTTATTGGGCGCGCCAGTTGACGCCACACGTGCTGATGCTGCCCATCCAGCCGCAACGCGCATGGCACAGCTTCACCGCGTTCGGCACGCTGTTCAACGTGCTGCTGGGTGCGGTGATCCGCGCGCGCGGCAGCGACGCGGTGTACGAACGTATCGAGCAGATCACCGCGATGCGCCAGCAGTTCATCGGCTTCAGCGGACCTTCGCCCTCGCCCGAACCGGCGGGCACGAATTCTTCCCGTCGCGCCCGCAAACACCGTCTCGGCTAGCGGAGTGTCCCACAAATAACTCGTCATTCCGGACGAGCTCACGAAGTGGGCGAGATCCGGAATCTGCTCTCTATCGCCGCGGAACACTGCAGATTGGCTCGGCCATCCCTGGCGCTCGCCCTTCGGCCGCCTGCGGCGTTCGCGTTTGCAATCCTGCAAACGCAGTCGGGCTCCCGGAATGACGAGGTAAAGATTCTTTCGGGAGTACCTGGCAATGACCTACGCAGCTTCGGCGGCCGGAACACTGGCAGCGGCGGCTTGCTGCTCCAGCACCACGGCGACCGCATGGATCACCGCCGCGATGCGCGCGGCACTCTGCACCGCCTGCGCGGAAACATCGTGCTTGCGCAGGGTGCGCTCGTGCGAGGCCACGCAACTGCCGCAGCCGTTGATCGCGGACACCGCCACTGACGCGAGGTCGAAATCGATCTTGTTGCAGCCGGGATTGGCCATCGCGTTCATCCGCAGGCCCGCGCGCAACGTGCCGTACTCGTCGTTCTCGACGAGGTGCAGGAAGCGGTAATAGATGTTGGTCATGCCCATCAGCGCGGCGGCGGTGCGCGCGCCATCGAGTTCCTTCTCGTCGGCATGGTTCGCAGCGAACTGCGTAATCGCCTCGGTCAGCGGCGCGTGCCGCGACGCGATGGCGGACGCCAGCGCGACCATTGCGATCTGCTTTTGCGAAAGCCCCGGCGCCCCGCCCTCGCGCAACACCGATTCGAGGTTGAGGCGAAGGTCCTTGGCATAGTCGGGCAGGCCGGACTTGATGCGGTCAAGACTCATGATGACTCTCCAGTATCGGAAGAAGGTGGCGGCGGGATTGCTCCCGCCGCCTTTGGCGCCGCGCCGATGGAGGGGTATCGGCGCTGGCTGCACACGAACGCCTTACGCGGCCTTCAGGGTTTCTTCGCCCTTGTTCCAGTTGCAGGGGCAAAGCTCGTCGGTCTGCAGCGCGTCGAGCACGCGCAGCACCTCCGACGGATTGCGGCCGACCGAACCTTCCGTGACGTACACGAAGCGGATCACGCCTTCGGGGTCGACCAGGAACGCGGCGCGCTTGGCCACGCCTTCGTCGTCCAGGATGCCGAGCGCACGGGTCAGGTCCTTGTTGATGTCGGCCAGCATCGGGAACGGCAGGTCGCGAAGATCCTTGTGGTCCTTGCGCCAAGCCAGGTGCACAAACTCGGAGTCGGTGCTGGCGGCGAGGATCTGGCAATCGCGGTCCTTGAACTGCGCGTCGAGATCGGCGAAGCCTTTGATTTCGGTGGGGCACACGAAGGTGAAGTCCTTCGGATAGAAGAACACGCAGGTCCACTTGCCCTTGTACGTGTTGTTGTCGATCTCGGTGAAGGCCTTGTCGAGGCTCTCGATGGACACGGTCGCTTTCAGGTTGAAATGGGGAAAGTTGTTGCCAACGGTAAGCATGCAAATCTCCTTGTGGTCGAACAGGTTTGACAGACGGCGTCCGCCGCCGTTCAACGTCCAAGATAGGCCCTGGCTTTCCATAAATCAAATTGATTGTTGCAATGCCAGCGATAGATAATGTATATTGACAATCCGAATGGAGCGGCTGTTGTGGAAAGTCAGGCCATGGAAGGCCGTTCTGGTGTTCGGCGGACTACAAACTTCCGCTCTCGAATTGTTTTCAGCTATGGGGCGATCAAGGACGATCGCAAAAACATGAATCTCCGTGACCTCCACTATCTGGTCGCCCTTGCCGATCACAAGCATTTCGGGCGCGCCGCCGAAGCCAGCTTCGTCAGCCAGCCGACCCTCTCCACCCAGATCAAGAAGCTGGAAGAGGAACTGGGCGTGACGCTGGTCGAACGCACGCCGCGCAAGGTGTTGCTGACCGAAGCCGGCCAGCAGATCGTTGCGCGCGCCCGCGAAGTGCTGAACGAAATCGAGCAGATCAAGCGCATCGCGCATCGCGACCGCGACCCGGAAGCCGGCACGCTGAGGCTGGGCATCTTCCCGACGCTCGGGCCGTACCTGCTGCCGCACGTAATGGGGGCGATCCGCGAGCGTTTCCCCCGGCTGGAACTGCTGCTGGTCGAGGAAAAGACACCCGAACTGGTGCAGCGGCTGCGCGAAGGCAAACTGGACGCCGCGATCCTCGCGCTGCCGGTGCATGACGACACCCTGCACGCGGAATTCCTGTTCGAGGAACCGTTCCTGCTGGCGGCGCCGGACGCGCACCCGCTGGCAGGCCGCCGATTGCTGAAGCTGGCGGATCTGGAAGACCAGCATCTGCTGCTGCTGGAAGACGGCCACTGCCTGCGCGACCAGGCGCTGGAGGTCTGCCGGATGTCCGGCGCCGACGAGAGGCACGGCTTCCGCGCGACCAGCCTGGAAACCCTGCGGCAGATGGTCGCGGCCAACGTCGGCGTGACCTTGCTGCCGGTGCTGGCAGTGCAGCCACCGATCGCGCAGACCACCAATGTTCACCTCACGCCGTTTCGGGGTCACGCCCCCAGCCGCCGCATCGCGATGTTCTGGCGCAGGAGTTCTGCCATGCACGGATTCCTGCTGGCGCTCTCCACGGTTTTCAAACAGCTTCCGCCTGCCCTGCTCGATCCCGCCACCCTGCCCGCCGCCGAAACGCGCCCCATTGAGAAACCGCCGCGTCGTCGGTATGTTGCTGGCAGAACCCACGCGAGCCACTGACATGGAAAAGAAATCGTCGATCATCCTTTCACGGCTGGACGTGGAGCGCATCGAGAGCCTGCTCGACGCGCCGGCATTGCGTGACTCGCCCGTGGCGGCGCGCCTGCGCGAGGAATTCGACCGCGCCGACATCGTCGAACCGGCGCAGATGCCGCATGACGTGGTCAGCATGAATTCGTCGGCCGATTGCGTGGACGAATCCAACGGCAAGCACCACACGTTGACGCTGGTGTATCCCAAGGACGCCGACGCCGACGCGGGAAAGATTTCCGTGCTGGCACCGGTCGGCAGCGCGCTGCTCGGCTTGCGGGTGGGCCAGAGCATCGATTGGCCTGGCCAGGCCGGCAAGACGCACCGGTTGAAGGTGACCGCGATCCACTACCAGCCTGAAGCGGCGGGCGACCTGCATAGATGATTTGTGTTCATCCGTGATCGCCGCTTTGCTGCGATCGCCGGCGCTTCGGCAAGCAGCCATCCGTGGCGCGGGCGGCCGGCCTGACCATCCTCGGCCGGGCGCTGGGCCGAGGCACTCGATGTCACCGGCATCGCGTAAGCGCCCGTCCTCGCCCTGACTTCCACCACAACCGCTCCGCATGCGGCGTCGCGTAAGCCATAGCTGTCGTCTATTATTCCTATCGAAGCAATCAATTTCATTTCACACACCGATCGCGCTACGGTCACCTGACCGGCATCAGGCCGTGCACGCTCACCACTCGAGAGGTAAAGAAGATGGCAACCCTGAAAGGCTCCAAGACCGAGCAGAATCTGAAAGACGCCTTCGCCGGTGAATCGATGGCCAACCGCCGTTATCTGTACTTCGCCTCCAAGGCCGACGTCGAGGGCTACAACGACGTATCCGCCGTGTTCCGCTCCACCGCGGAAGGCGAAACCGGCCATGCGCACGGTCACCTCGAATATCTGGAAAACGTCGGCGATCCGGCCACCGGCCTGCCGTTCGGCGAAACCCACGCGAACCTCAAAAGCGCGATCGCGGGCGAGACCCACGAATACACCGACATGTATCCGGGCATGGCCAAGTCCGCGCGCGACGAAGGCTTCGAGGAAATCGCCGACTGGTTCGAGACCTTGGCAAAGGCCGAACGTTCGCACGCGAACCGCTTCACCAAAGCGCTCAACGAGTTGGGATAATGCCTCTGCGTGTAGGTTGGGCTGAGCGGCTTTTCGCGAAGCCCAACGACACCGAGCCATCATGTTGGGCTTCATCCGCAAAAACGCGGATTCAGCCCAACCTACGGCAACTCGCGAAGCCCAACGACACCCACCATCATGTTGGGCTTCATCCGCGAAAGACGCGAATTCAGCCCAGCCTACCGCAGCGAAGTCGTAGGTTGGGCTGAACCCGCACTTGATCCGGGGGAAGCCCAACGTCGAACATTGGGCACCTGGACTGGATGACGATGGAGACTCCTGCCATTCCGCAGCAAACGCGCGAGGAACACGCGAATGAGCAGTGACGTCGGCGGCAATCGCGAAGGCAATCTCGAAGCCCCGACCCGTCATCCGCTGGGCCAGGATGGCCCCGAATTCTTCGATCAGGCCGCGCTCGAAAAGGAGATGGAGCGCATCTTCAACATCTGCCATGGCTGCCGCCGTTGCGTCAGCCTGTGCCACGCCTTCCCCACCCTGTTCGACCTGATCGACGAATCGGAAACGATGGAGATCGACGGCGTCGACAAGGCCGATTACGGCAAGGTCGTCGAGCAGTGCTATCTGTGCGACCTGTGCTACCAGACCAAGTGTCCGTACGTGCCGCCGCATCCGTGGAACGTGGATTTCCCGCACCTGATGCTGCGCGCCAAGGCGTTCGAGTTCGAGCGCAACGGCACCTCGCTTGGCAACCGCTTTCTGTCCGATACCACTACGGTCGGGCGTCTTGCCGCGCGCCCGGTGATCGCGGAAGCCGTGAACGCGCTGAACCGCAGCAAGCCCGCGCGCAAGCTGCTGGACAAAACCCTGCACGTCCATCCCGACGCCGAGGTGCCGGAATACAAGCACCCGCGCGCGCGCAAGAAACTGCGCAAGCTGGATGCCACGGGCAACGCGACGCCGGCCGGACGCACCCGCGGCAAGCTTGCGATCTTCGCGACCTGCTACTGCGACAGCGTGTTGCCGCAAGTCGTCGATGACCTGGCCACCGTGCTCGTGCACAACGACATTCCGGTGAAGCTGGTGTCGAAGGAAGTCTGCTGCGGCATGCCGAAGCTGGAGCTCGGCGACCTGGCGTCGGTCACGAAATACAAGAATGAAAACATTCCGGTGCTCGCGCAGGCGGTGCGCGACGGTTTCGATCTCACCGCCGCGATCCCATCCTGCGTGCTGATGTTCAAGCAGGAGCTTCCCTTGATGTTCCCGGACGACGAAGACGTCAAGCTGGTGCAACGCGCATTCTTCGATCCGTTCGAATACCTGGCGGAGCGCCACACCGCGGGTTTGTTGAAAACCGACTTCAAGGCGCCGCTGGGCAAGCTCGCCTGGCACGTGCCTTGCCACCAGCGGGTGCAGAAGATCGGGCCGAAGACGCGCGACATCCTGTCGCTAGTGCCGGACACCGAAGTCGTCACGATCGAGCGTTGTTCGGGCCACGACGGCACCTACGGGGTCAAGACGCAAACCTATGCGCTGTCCCGCAAGATCGCGAAGCCGGTCGAACGCCGGATCGCCGAATCGGGCGCCGCCACCAGCACCAGCGATTGTCCGATGGCCGGTGCGCACCTGGCGCACGGTTTGAACGACCGGCCGCCGCAGCTGCATCCGCTTTCGCTGCTGCGAAAGGCTTATGGAATCTGAGGGGCGATGGGTGAGTAGCGAAGGCGCTCCGGTCAATGGCTGTGGTGGGCCTGAGACGTCAATCTGCGCATTAGCACCGCGTCCGTGCGCCCTCACCACTCGCCTCTGATCCCTGATCATCATCAGAAGATTGACTCAACAACATGCACGCCCTTTCACCATCCGACCTCCTGTCCCTCGAACAGTACGCGCGCGAGCGCACGGACTTCCGTACGCGCGTGCTCGCCCACAAGCGCGACCGGAAAGTGCGAATCGGCGAACACGTCACGCTGTTGTTCGAGGATCGCCTGACCATCCAGTACCAGATCCAGGAAATGCTGCGCGCGGAGAAGATCTTTGAGCCCGAAGGCATCGCCGAGGAACTGGATGCCTACAATCCGCTGATCCCGGATGGCAGCAATCTCAAGTGCACGATGCTGATCGAGTACGACGACGTGGAGGTGCGCAAGCGCGAACTGCTGCGCCTGCGCAACATCGAACACGAGGTGCAGCTTGTCGTTGAAGGCCACGCACCGGTGAAGGCAATCGCCGACGAGGACCTGCCGCGCAGCAACGACGAGAAGACCGCGGCAGTGCATTTCCTGCGCTTCGAACTGGATGCTGCGGCCGCTGGCGATTTCAAACGCGGCGCGACCGCGACATTCCGCATCGAACACGCCAATTACCGCGCCGAAGCGCACCTGACCGAAGCACAGCAGAAAGCGCTGGCGGCGGATCTGGATTGATCCGGCGAACGTCGGCGATCCGCGCCTTCGTCACCTTGTCAGGATGCGTTTGGGCCTGACCGGCAATTTGCCGCGCCAGTACTGCAGCAGGATGAAGCCGCCCACGGCCCCGCCGAGGTGCGCGAAATGGGCCACGCCGGATTCGTAGCCGCTGACGCCGAAGAACAGCTCCAGCAGGATGTAGCCGATCACGAACACCCAGGCCGGCATCGGCACCGGGAAGAAGATCAGGAACATCTTCATGCGCGGATACATCACCCCGAATGCGACCAGCAATCCGAAGATCGCGCCGGACGCACCGATGGTCGGGTAGAACTTCTGCACGAAGAAATGCCCGACCAGCAGGTGCGCGATGGCCGCGGTCACCCCGCAGAAGAAGTAGTAGAACGTGTAGTGCTTCGCGCCCAGCAAATGTTCGATCGGGCCGCCGAACATCCACAGCGCGAACATGTTGAAGAAGATGTGGCTCCAGCCGCCATGCAGGAATGCGTAGGTGATGATTTGCCAGAACTGGAATCCGACGTGGACCGCGCCACCGTGCGGCAGCGCCGCGAGTTGCGACGGACCGACCGGCCACAACGCGCCGTAGGCGATCAGCAGCGGGTGGAGCGAGGGCACCAGTTCCAGCAGGAAGATCGCGACGTTCGCGATCAGCAGCACGCGGGTGACGGGAGGCAGGTCGTAGAGCATCGATGGTCCTTGCGAGCGGTCAAGGGTAACCGCGCACGCGGCCGCCGTCAGGTCTGCGCATTCGTCGCCTGCAACCGTTTCAGGAAAACCGCCTGGCGCTTCTTTTCGATGTAGCCCTCGCGCAGATAAAAACGATGCGCGCGTTCGCGCAGCACGTTGGAGCGCACCCGCACGCTCGTGAAACCCTGTTCGCGCGCCCACGCCTCGACTGCCGCGAGCAGCATCGCGCCGGCGCCGGACCCGCGCGCCGCTTCGTTCACTACCAGCGCCGCAAGTTCGACAAACGGTTCGGCGATCAGCAAGCGCCGCGGCTCGGCATGCGCCACGGCGCACACCTCATCGCGTGCATTCACCGCGACCAGCACCACGCTGCGTTCGACCTGCGCCAGGCGGCGCAGGATCGTCGGGACATCCGCGGGATAGCCGAGCTGCCCCGACAATGAAGCCAGCGCTTCCGCATCGGCAGGCGTGGCTTCGCGAACGTGCACCGGATTCAGGTCAAGCCCTTTGCGCTCGCGTCCGCGTGCGCCGCGACCACGCCGGCCACCACCTGCGAAACCTTCTTGCCGGTCGGGATGTGCAGGAATTCGTTCGGCCCGTGCGCGTTGGAATGCGGACCCAGCACACCGGTGATCAGGAACTGTGCCTTCGGGAATTTCTCGCCCAGCATGCCCATGAAGGGAATGCTGCCGCCCTCGCCCATGTACGCCACGGGCGCGCCGAACGCATCCTGCGAGGCCTGCGTCACCGCGCCGCTCAACCATTCGGAAAGCTGCGGCGCGTTCCAGCCGCTGCCGTCCTTCTCCAGCTTGAACGTCACTTTCGCGCCGTACGGCGGATCGGCCTCCAGCAGCTTCTTGACGAACTCGCCAGCCTTGCTGCCGTTGGCGGTAGGCGGCACGCGCAGGCTCAATTTGAGTGACGTGCCCGGCCGCAGCACGTTGCCCGCGCTTTCGAGCGGCGGCAGCCCGCCCGCACCGGTCACTGCCAGTTGCGGTCGCCAGGTGCGGTTGAGGATCAACTCGACCTTGTCGTTGTTGACCGGGCGCATGCCTTCCGCCCACGGAAACTTGGTGAACACCTCGTCGCCCAGGATGTCGGCGCACTGTTTGGCCTGTTCGACGCGTTCGGCGGGAACCTCGACGTAGAGTTCCTTCGGCACGATCTCGCCGGTGGCGGGGTTTTCCAGCCGCGACAGCAGATCGCGCACGATGCGGAAGCTGTCCGGCACCACGCCGGAAGCGTCGCCCGAATGCACGCCCTCGCTCAGCACTTCGACCAGCAACTCGCCGCCGGTCATGCCGCGCAGCGACGTGGTCAGCCATAACTGGTCGTAATTGGCGCAACCGGAATCCAGGCACACCACCAGCGACGGCTGGCCGATGCGCGGCAAGAGGTGATCGACGTAGTGCGGCAGATCGTAGCTGCCCGATTCCTCGCAGGCCTCGATCATCACCACGCAGCGCGCGTGCGGCACGCCCTGCTGGTGCAGCGCCAGCAGCGCCGCCAGCGAGCCGAAGATCGCGTAGCCGTCGTCGGCGCCGCCGCGACCATACAGTCGATCGCCCTTCAGCACCGGCGTCCACGGACCCAAGCCTTCGCTCCAGCCGGTCATTTCCGGTTGCTTGTCGAGGTGGCCGTACAGCAGCACGCAATCGTCGGCGCGCGCCTTGTTTCCGGATGCGGGCACGTCGATGAAGATCAGCGGCGTGCGGTTCGGAAGCCGCACCACTTCCAGCGTCGCACCCGGCAGCGATTCCAGCTTCGCGCGCGCCCACTTCTCCATCAGCGCGACCGCCGCGTCCATGTAGCCGTGCGCGGCCCACTCCTTGTCGAACATGGGCGACTTGTTGGGGATCTTGATGTATTCGGTGATTTGCGGGACCACTTCGTCGTCCCACAACTTGCTGATGAAGGATCGGGCCTTGCCGGCATCCATCGGACACACTCCTCGATGAAACAGTGCGCCAGTGTAACAGCGGTGCAGTCGGACGATTCCGACACGCGGCCGCTGCGGGGGCCGACACGACGGCGGCGAACGCGCCGGCTGTGGCGGGCTGCGCCGCACGGCAAGCTGTTCCCACGCGCCGCAGCCGCGGCGATCATCGGAGAGCAAACCATGTTCAAGAAGACTCTTTGCGCGCTCGCGCTCAGCCTCGCCATGGCGCTGCCGGCCTTCGCCGCCACGCCGGTCAACATCAACACGGCCGATGCGCAAACCATCGCCACCTCGCTCGACGGCGTCGGGATCAGCAAGGCCGAGGCCATCGTGGCGTACCGCAAGACCCACGGGGCGTTCAAGAACGTGGACGATCTCGGCAACGTCAAGGGCATCGGCACGAAGACGCTGGCGCGCAACCGTGACGCGATCCACCTCAGTGGCAGCTTCGCACCCGCGGCGGCCAAGCCGAAGCACGCGAAGCGTCAGAAGAAGCAGTGATGGCGCGACGGTGGCGCGGGGCATGTACCCCGCGTCACCGGAGCATGCCAGCGGTGCTTCGCGGCAATGGACCTTGTCATTCCGGGGCTGCCCGCGGACGCGCGGGCAGAACCCCAACCGGTTAGAGATCGCGATGCCGGAAAACCGATTCCGGGTTCGGCCTGAAGGCCGCCCCGGAATGACCAGCATCCCTACCGTCACCGGCAACACGCATTACACTCGCGCGCTTTCGTCGGCGAATTCCGTTCCGTGATCCTGCCCCGCTACCGCATCGGTCCCTCCACCATTCCCGGCGCCGGCAAGGGCGTGTTCCTGGAACAGGCGCTGCCACGGGGCCGGATCGCTGTGGCGCCGGACCGCATCGACCAGACATGGTCGTTCGCGGAAATCCTGTCCGACCCGGAGCGCGCGAAACTGCTGCACACCTCGGTGCGCTGGTTCGAGGACCGCTACACGCTTTCGCCGGACTGGCCGGACGAATGCTTCGTGAACCACAGCTTCCAACCCACCGGCTTGTGGCTGCTGGGCTTCATCTTCGCCGCACGCGATCTGGATGCAGGCGCGGAATTGACCGTGGATTACCGGCATTTGCTCGCGCCCGGCCAGGAAGAGGAATTCCGCGACGCGCACACCGGCGAGCCGATCGTCGGTTATGCATGGGACGAAAGCCTGCGCCTCGGTCTGGACGCGCTGCGCGAACTGATCGGCTGATCGCCGTCTCGCTATCATCGCGCGATGGCCTCGCTGAAACCGATTCCCCGCAGCACCCAGCGCGAAGAGCCTTGGGCCAACGGCACCGGCAGCACCACGGTGGTCCTGCGCGAACCCGACGATGCGAACTGGACGGTCCGCATCAGCATCGCCAAGGTCGAGCAGGACGGCCCGTTTTCCGAATTGCCCGGCACCCGGCGCACGCTGATTCCACTGGACGCACCGATGACACTGCGTTTTCCGGACGGCCACGAACTCGCCGGTCCGCGATTCCGGCCGATGCAGTTCGACGGCGCGCCCGCGCCGATCGGCGTGCTGCCGGAAGGCCCGACCCGCGATTTCAACCTGATGTTGCGTGGCAGCGCAGGGGGCGAAGCACTGCCACGCACCCTGCTCGATGCGATGGTGCTTCCGATCGAAACCGGCGTGCGCTGGCTGGTTTATCTGGATTCGGGCCGTGCCGAAATCCACGCCGGTCAGGATGCGCCGCCGGCATTGAACCCCGGCGACGCGACGCTTGTCTCACCCGGCGGTACGATGACACCGGTCCGGATCGAGGGCGCCGGCGAAATCGTGCTCGTCAAGCTGTACGCTTGATATTCTCTCCACTTCGTTCGGACGGGGCGTCGACATGCGGATGCTGGTGGTCGAGGACGATGCGGCAATCGCCGACGCCGTTTGCGGCTCTCTGGAACGCGCCGGTCACGCGGTCGATCACCTCGCCAACGGCAAGGCCGCGATCACCGCCCTGCAGGAACACGCCTTCGCCCTCGTGGTGCTGGATCTCGGCCTGCCGGGCGAGGACGGCAGCGAGGTGCTGCGCCGGCTGCGCGCCGCGCATGACGGCATCCCGGTGCTGGTGATCACCGCGCGCGAAGAACTGGACCTTCGCATCCGCACGCTCGATCTCGGCGCCGACGATTACCTGGTCAAGCCCTTCAGTCTCGCCGAATTCGACGCGCGGGTGCGCGCGTTGCTGCGTCGCCAGAGCAACAGCGGCGTGCCGATCCTGCAACTCGGCAAATTGTCGATCGACCTCGCCGGCCGGCGCGTGCTTCTGGGTGGCCACGCGCTCGACCTGACCGCACGCGAGTTCGCGCTGCTGGAAGTGCTGGCCTCGCGCCACAACCGGGTCACCCCGCGCGAACACGTGATCGAAGCCTTGTGCACGTGGAACGATGCACTCACCGACAACGGACTCGACATCGCCGTCCATCGCCTGCGCCGCAAGCTGGAGGGCGGCGGCGTGAACCTGCGCACCGTGCGCGGACTCGGCTATCTGCTCGAGGCCGACGATGGTCCGTAACCCCAGCCTGCGCCGGCGCCTGCTGTTGTTCGTGTCGATGCCGCTGCTGGCGGTGCTGGTGTGCGGCGGCATCATCAACTACGTGATCGGCCTGCATTACGCCAACAAGGTCTACGATCGCTGGCTGTTGGACAGCGCCAACGCGATGGGCGACCTGGTCAACAGCGACGCCGGTCGCAATGAACTCAGCGAACAGGCCCGCATCCTGCTGCAGTTCTCGGTGAAGGACCGCAACCAGTTCGCGGTGCGCAGCCTGCGCTACGGCGTGCTGGCCGGCGACCAGGACCTGCCCCAGCCGCGGCCGGCTCGCGCATCATTGCAGGATGCGCCGGTCTTCACGAATTTCAGCGACCACGACCAGGCCATGCGGATGGTGTCCGTGTTCGTCGCGAACAAGGCCGACCCCGGCGACGTCCTGGTGATTTCCACCGCCGAGACGGTGCGCAAACGGCAGGCTCTGGCGCGCGAACTCCTGATTTCCACCGTGCCGATCGAACTGCTGCTGATCTGCGTCGCGATGGCCTTGGTGTGGCTGGGCATCAACCGCGGCCTGCGCGTGCTGGAACCGCTGGCGCACGAAATCCGCATGCGCGAAGCGGGCGACCTGTCGCCACTGCGCACCATCGACGCGCCGCTGGAAGTGCAGCCGCTGGTTGCCACCATCGACGCGCTGCTGTCGCGGCTCGACCGCATGTTGCGTCAGCAGCAGCGTTTCATTGCCGACGCCGCGCACCAGTTGCGCACGCCCTTGGCGGGGCTGCGCCTGCAGGCCGAACGCGCGCTGGCCGATCCGCGCCCCGACACGGTCCGCGAAGCGTTGGTGCATGTTGAGCGGCTTTCGGCCGGCACCGCACGCGCGGCTGGCCAGTTGCTGGCGCTGGCGCGCGCGCAGGCACCTGACGAATCGTTGGGCGCGGCGGCGCCGGTCGATCTCGCGGAAGTGGTGCGCGACGAAGTGGCGGCGCGCGTGCCCGCAGCGATCGCACGCGGGGTCGACCTCGGCTATCGCGGGCCTGACCACGGCGTGATCGTGATCGGCGACGCCGTGCTGCTGCGCGAACTGCTCGGCAATCTGATCGACAACGCTTCGCGTTATGGCAGCCGCGGCAACGCCATCGTCACGGTCGGCGTGCAAACCGACGACGATGGAAGCCGCGTGCTGAGCGTGCAGGACAACGGCCCCGGCGTCGCACCCGAACTGATGCCGCGCCTCGGCGAACGTTTTTTCCGCGCGGTCGGCAACAGCCACGAAGGCACCGGCCTGGGGTTGGCCATCGTGCGCGAGATCGCCGAGCGGCACGGCGCCGACCTGGTCTTTTCGAATCATGCCGATCCGCACGGGCTGCGCGTCGAGGTGCGGTTCCCCGCATCTTGATTGCGATCATCCCTGATCGCTGCTTCGGGGTGCGGCTGCCGAGTGCTTTGGCGCGCAGCCATTCATGGCGCGGGGCGCCGGCCCGGCAGCCTTGGCCGGCCGGTCGCTTGACCGAGCACGCGATGCCACCGGCATCGCGCAAGCGTCCGCCCTCGCCCTGGCTCTCCACAACAGCCGCTTCGACCGGCGGTCTATGCCCGGTCGTCGCGGGTAAAGATCACGTCATCCTCGACACGCACCGGAAAGGTCGCGATCGGTTCGGTCGCAGGTGCTTCCTTCACCTCGCCGGTGCGCAGGTCGAACCGTGCGCCGTGGCGCGGACATTCCACCTCGAAGCCGCACACTTCGCCGCCTGCCAGTTCACCGCCGTCGTGGGTGCAAGTGTCCTCGACCGCGTACAGGTCACCTTCGAGGTTGTACACCGCGATGGCAGTGTCGCCATCCCAGACGACCTTGAATTCGCCCGGCAGCAGTTCGTCGCGTGTACAGACTTTCACCCACTCGCCATTCATGGCGATCCTTTGGTTCGCAGGCGGGGCAATGGCTTCCATGACATGACCTGTTCTCCCCTAGGTTGGGCTGAATCCGCGCTTTTTGCGGATGAAGCCCAACATGACAGCTCGATGTGGTTGGGCTTCGCAGGAAGCCGCTCAGCCCAACCTACAAATGCGACAAGGATGTCACGCTGACCAGCCAAGGGCTATAACTCCTTGACGAGCCACTCAAAGCGCAAGTCGTCCCGTCTGGGAATACCAAAGCGCGGATCGCCATACGGAAACGGCCGGTACTCGCCGGTGCGCCGATAACCACGACGCTCGTACCACGCAATCAGTTCCGCACGCACGTCGATCACCGTCATGCGCATCGCGCGGGCGTGCCACTCGTCGCGCGCCACGCGTTCGGCTTCGGCCAGCAACGCACGCCCGGTGCCGTTGCCCTGCAAGTCCGGCCGCACGGAAAACATCCCGAAGTAACCATCACCGGCGTGCTCGCCGGACAGACGCTCCACCACGCAACTCGCCAACAGCTGCCCGTCGCGTTCGGCCAGCAGCAGCATCGCGTTGGGATTCGCGATCAGTTCCGCGACTTCGCGCGCATCGGTGCGCTGTCCATCCAACAGATCGGCCTCTGTGGTCCAGCCTGCGCGGCTGGCGTCACCGCGGTAGGCCGACTGCGTCAACTCGACGATCGCGTCGTTGTCTGCCGAAACCGCGGCACGAAAACGCAAGTCCACCGCGCTCATGCAAGCAGCTTCCGCACCCGGGCGATTGCGTCCACGAAGGCGTCGATCTCCGCCTCGGTGTTCCAGAACGCCAGCGACGCGCGGCAGGTCGCGGCGACACCATAGAACTGCATCAGCGGATGCGCGCAGTGGTGACCGGAACGCACGGCCACGCCCTCCTGGTCCAGCAGGGTCGCGAGATCGTGCGCGTGCACGCCTTCGATCAGGAACGAAATCACCGCAGCCTTGCCCGGCGCACTGCCGAAGATGCGCATGCCCGGAATTGCTTCGAGCCGAGGCGTCGCGTACTCCAGCAACTCGTGTTCGCGCGCGGCAATATTGGCCATGCCGATGGCCTGGAGATAATCGATTGCGGCACCGAGTCCCGCGAATCCGGCGACGTTAGGCGTGCCGGCCTCGAACTTGTGCGGTGAATCGGCGAACGTGGTGCCCTCGAAGGAAACGGTGCGGATCATTTCGCCGCCGCCGAAGAACGGCGGCATCGCTTCCAGGGTTTCGCGCCGCGCCCACAGCGCGCCGGTGCCCGTCGGCGCGCACATCTTGTGGCCGGTGATGCAGTAGAAGTCGCAGCCGATCGATTTCACGTCGATCGGCAGGTGCGGCGCAGCCTGCGAGCCGTCCACCAGCAGCGGAATGCCGCGCTTGCGGCATTCGCGCGCCAGTTCCTTCACCGGGTTGACGGTGCCCAGCACGTTGGACACGTGCACGACGCCGGCGAACTTCACCTCGGGCGTCAGCGCTTCGATGAATTTATCGACGATCAGCTCGCCCGATTCGGTGATCGGCGCAACTTTCAGATGTGCGCCTGTGAGTTTGCACACGAGTTGCCACGGCACGATGTCGGCGTGGTGTTCCATCGCGGTGACCAGCACCGCGTCACCGGGTTTGAGCCGCGGCAATAAATAGCTGTAAGCCACGAGGTTGGTGGCCATCGTGGTGCCGGACGTCAGTACGATTTCGTCGCGATGATTGGCGCCGATGAACGCAGCCAGCTTGTCGCGCGCGCCCTCGTAAAGGGCGGTGGCCTCTTCGCCCAACTGGTGCACCGCGCGCGACACGTTGGCGTTGTGCTCGCGGTAGAACGCGTCCACCGCGTCGATCACCTGGCGCGGTTTCTGCGAGGTGTTGGCGCTGTCGAGATACACCAGTGCCTTGCCGTGCACGGTGCGCTGCAGGATCGGGAAATCCGCCCGAACCTTCGCCCAATCGACAGGCTTCGCGTTCCCCCCATTCGCCCTTCGGGCACCTTCCCCCGCAAGCGCGGGAAGGGATGGCGAATGACTCGTCCGCTCTTCTCCCTCCCCCGCTTGCGGGGGAGGGTTGGGGTGGGGGCCAATCTTGCCTTGCGCGCTCACGCTTCGGCCTCCGGTAATTGCTCGGCCAGCAAGGTTTCGCAGAATCCACGCAACGGCGCAGGCCGAATGCCATCCAGCGTCACCGCGCAGAACGCGCGCACCAGCATGCGCCGTGCCGTATCCAGCGGAATCCCGCGCGAGCGCAAATAGAACAGCACGTTGTCATCGAGCTGCCCGACCGTCGCGCCATGGTTGGCCTTGACCTCGTCGGCGTAGATCTCCAGCGCCGGACGGGTATCGATTTCAGCCGTCGGCGACAGCAGCAGGTTCTTGTTGTAGAAGCTGCCATCGGAACCGTCGGCGCCGGGCTGCACCAGAATCCGTCCGTGCACCACGCCGCGCGCGCGGTCGCTGGCCACGCCGCGCCACAGCGAGTCACTCACGGTGTCGCGCCCGCGGTGGGTCACCAGCACTTCGGTATCGCAATGCTGACGCCCGTCCAGCACGAACGCGCCGCGGCTGGCGAAACGCGCCCGGTCGCCGGCAAGATCCACGCGCAATTCGTGGCGCGACAGCTTGCCGCCGAGTTCCAGCGCGTGGAAATCGAGTTCCGCATTGTCGTGCAGCACACAGTCGGTATGTCGAAGCAGCGTCGCATCTTCCGAAGCGCGCTGAACGATCGTCCAATCGAGCCGCGCGTGCGCGCGCAGCGTGATGGTGCGTACGAGGTTCGCGAGATGTCCCGACGTATCGTCGCCCACGTGATGTTCGATCACCGCAAACGATGCGCCTTCGCCGAGTTCGATCAGGTCGCGCAGGTGCCAGGCGACTGCGCTGCCGGCGTTCGTACCGACATGCACGATGTGCAACGGCTGCGAAACGCGCGCGCCATCGGCCACCCGCACGACCAAACCGTCCGCGGCAAGCGCGCGATTCAGCAGCGTGAAACCATCCTCGTCCTCGTCCGCGCGTGCGCCAAGCAGGAAGCGCAGCGGTTCGGGGCGATGCTGCAGGGCATGTGACAATGGCTGCAGCGTGATGCTCCCGGCCAGTTCGTCCAGCCGCGAGAGATCCCCGCGGAACACACCATTGACGAACACCGCTCGCGGGCCATCGCAACCGTCCAGCCGCAGCAGGTCATCCGCGACGCCACGGCTTGCGGCTTCGTGATCGCGTGGTGCATAGGCGCGCTGCTGCAGCGCGCGGAGCGCGGTGTATTTCCACAACTCGTTGCGGGTGTCGGGCAGGCCGCGTTCGACGAACGCGCGCAATGCCTGATCGCGCGCATCGTCCAGCCACGCGAGGCCGCTGCCCGGCAGCCCCGGGACGGCGGCCGCCTGCATGGATTCGACGAACGGCGTTGCTGCGGCGTTCACGCGTGCGCTTCCCTCGGCGTGCGATCGCGCACCCAGGCATAGCCGTGTGCTTCGAGTTCCTTCGCCAGTGTCGCATCACCACTTTCGACGATGCGGCCGTCGGCCAGCACGTGCACGAAGTCCGGCACGATGTAATCCAGCAGCCGCTGGTAATGCGTGATCACGAGGGAACTCCGTTCGGGCGAGCGCAGGCGGTTCACGCCTTCGGCAACCTGCTTCAGCGCGTCGATGTCGAGCCCGGAGTCGGTTTCGTCGAGGATCGCGAGGCGTGGCTCCAGCACGGCCATCTGGAACACCTCGTTGCGCTTCTTCTCGCCACCGGAAAAGCCTTCGTTGACCGCGCGATTCAAGAGTTCGGGCGTCATGCCCATCTCCTTGACGCGCTCGCGCACCAGTTTCAGGAACTGCATCGAATCAAGTTCGGTTTCGCCGCGCGCCTTGCGCTGCGCGTTCAACGCCGCACGCAGGAAATAGGTGTTGTTGACGCCCGGGATTTCGACGGGGTACTGGAACGCGAGGAACACGCCGGCGGCGGCGCGCGCTTCGGGTTCCATCGCCAGCAGGTCGTTACCATCGAACGTAACCGAACCTTGGGTCACTTCGTAGCCGGCGCGACCCGCGATCACGTTGCCGAGCGTCGATTTGCCGGCGCCGTTCGGGCCCATGATGGCGTGCACTTCGCCGGGCTTCGCTTCCAGCGAAAGGCCTTTCAGGATTTCCTTGCCGGCGACGCGGGCGTGGAGGTTTTCGATCTTAAGCATTTCGTTCTCTTTGCTTTTGAGCGCCCCGCCGGGAGAGAGGCTGAGGTGAGAGTTCGGCCCTGCACGAGCACGACGACGAACCCGAACCCTCTTCCGGCGCTGCGCGCCACCTTCTCCCGGAGGGAGAAGGGAACAGCACTACCCAATCGCGCCCTCTAGGCTGACTTCCAGCAATTTCTTCGCCTCCACCGCAAATTCCATCGGCAATTCGCGGAACACCTGCTTGCAGAAGCCGTCGACGATCATCGACACCGCGTCTTCTTCGCCGATGCCGCGGCTGCGGCAATAGAACAACTGGTCGTCGGAAATCTTGGACGTGGTGGCCTCGTGCTCGACGATCGCGGTGGGATTCTTCACTTCCATGTACGGAAAGGTGTGGGAGCCGCACTTCTTGCCGATCAGGATGGAATCGCAGCGGGTGTGGTTGCGCGCGTTCACCGCGCCCTTTTCCACCTTCACGAGGCCCCGATAGCTGTTCTGACTGCGGCCGGCGCTGATGCCCTTGGATACGATCTTGGATTTGGTGTCGCGGCCGATGTGGATCATCTTGGTGCCGGTGTCGGCCTGCTGGTAATGGTTGGTCAGCGCGACCGAATGGAATTCGCCGACCGAGCGGTCGCCGCGCAGTACGCAGCTCGGGTATTTCCAGGTGATCGCCGAACCCGTCTCGACCTGCGTCCAGGTAATCCGCGAATCGTCGCCACGACACTCGCCGCGTTTGGTCACGAAGTTGTAGATGCCGCCCTTGCCGTTCTCGTCGCCCGGATACCAGTTCTGCACGGTCGAATACTTGATGTTGGCCCTTTCGAGCGCAACCAGTTCCACCACCGCTGCGTGCAACTGGTTTTCGTCGCGCATCGGCGCGGTGCAGCCCTCCAGATACGAAACCGTTGCAGCTTCCTCGGCGATGATCAGCGTGCGCTCGAACTGGCCGGTATGGCCGGCGTTGATGCGGAAATACGTGCTCAATTCCATCGGGCAACGCACGCCCTTGGGGATGAACACGAACGAACCGTCGGAGAACACTGCCGAGTTCAGTGCCGCGAAGAAATTGTCACCCTGCGGCACCACCGTGCCGAGGTACTGGCGCACCAGGTCGCCGTGTTCGCGGATCGCCTCGCTCATCGAGCAGAAGATCACGCCGACCTTGGCGAGCTGTTCGCGGGCGGTGTTGGCCACCGACACCGAATCGAACACCGCATCCACCGCCACGCCTGCCAGCTTGGCGCGCTCGTGCAGCGGCACGCCCAGTTTGTCGTAGGTTTCCAGCAGCTTGGGATCGACCTCGTCCAGCGACTTCGGCTTGTTCTTGGGCGCCGAGTAATAGCTGATCGCCTGGAAATCGATGGGACCGAGTTTCAAATGCGCCCAGTTCGGCGGCGTCATCTTCAGCCAGCGACGATACGCCGCCAGCCGCCACTCGGTCATCCATTCCGGCTCTTCCTTGATCGCGGAAAGCGCGCGGATGGTGTCCTCGTCGAGCCCCGGCGGCAGGCTGTGCGATTCGATGTCGGTGATGAAGCCGGCGCCGTAACGACGCGACAGCGCGGCCTGGACTTCGCCCGGTTGAATGGCCATGCGTTTTTTCCTAAATCCTTGCGCCGTGTGCACGGGCCGGCTGGCGCCGCAACATGTCGGCCAGACTGACGCCGCGCAACGCGTTGTTGATCGTGGCACCGACGCCCTGCCAGTCGCGCGCCACCGAACAGTAGGATTGCCGTTCGCAACCCGCGTGGCCGACGCTGCACGCGGTCAAGCCAATCGGCCCGTCCAGCGCTTCCACGATTTCCGCCAGCGAAATGTTCTGCGCGGGCCTGGCGAGGCGATAGCCTCCAGCCGCGCCACGGAACGATTCAACCAGGCCGGCACGCGCGAGTTGCTTCAGCAACTTGCTGACGGTCGGCAATTCGAGATGCGTTTCCTCGCCGACCTGTGCCGCCGGCAGCACCTCGCCCGGATAGCGCGCAAGGCAGGCCATCACCACGGAGGCATAGTCGGCAAGGCGGCTGACGCGGATCATGCGTGCGTTCGACTGCAAATAGGTACCAATATGGTACTGTTTGCGAGGCTGCGCCGCAAGGCGACCAACGACCGGGTGTTTACGCCGCCTTCGGGCGATGCGTCAGGACTGCGAGGAGATCCGCGATCCGATCGCGCAGTTCACGCCGATCGCAGATCATGTCGATCGCGCCGTGCTCCAGCAGGAATTCGGAACGCTGGAAACCTTCCGGCAGTGTCTCGCGCACGGTCTGCTCGATCACGCGCGGACCGGCGAATCCGATCAGCGCCTTCGGCTCGGCGATATGGATGTCACCCAGCATCGCGAGACTGGCCGACACGCCGCCCGTGGTCGGGTGCGTCAGCACCACGATGTACGGCAGCCCGGCATTGCGAAGGCGCGCGAGCGCCGCCGAGGTCTTGGCCATCTGCAGCAGCGACTGCAGGCCCTCCTGCATGCGCGCGCCACCGGTGGCGGTGAAGCACACCAGCGAGGTCTTGTCGCGCAACGCGGTTTCGGCCGCACGGGTGAACTTCTCGCCCACCACCGAACCCATCGAGCCGCCCATGTAGCCGAACTCGAACGCGCAGGCGACGACCGGAAGGGTTTTCAGCGTACCCTTTACGGTGACCAGCGCGTCTTTTTCCCCGGTGGCCTTTTGTGCGGCGAGAATGCGGTCGCGATACCGCTTGGAATCCTTGAACTTCAGCGCGTCGACCGGCGTCAGGCCCACGTCGAGTTCGTCCCCGCCTTCGTCGAGGAACGCCGCGAGCCGCGCGCGCGCACCAATGGCATGGTGATGCCCGCACTTCGGACATACCATCAGGTTGCGTTCCAGCTCGGGACGATACAGCCCAATCCCGCAACCGGAACACTTTTCCCACACGCCTTCGGGCACCTTGCCGCGAACGGGCGCGCCTTCGGTTCGGATCTTCGGAGTGGTCAGCTTCTGCAACCAGGACACGAGGGGTTCCTGCCGGATTCCGCCGCCAAGGATACAACGCGCCGTGCCCGGATGCCTCGCCTCAGGCTTTGTCGAGGGCCACGCGAATGGGCGAAAGGAACGCCTTGGCGCGCCCACAGGCCTGTTCCGGTGTCGCGGCATCAGCCAGCGCGGCGACCAGCGCCGAGCCGATCACCACCGCGTCGGCGAACGCGGCCACGGCTTTGGCGCTGGCGGCGTCCTTGATGCCGAAACCCACGGCGACCGGCACCTTCGCGCGTGCACGAAGGGCCTCCACCCGTTGCGCGATGTCCTGCGTGGACAACTTCGCCGCGCCGGTGACGCCGGCGAACGACACGTAATAGAGATACCCTTCGGCCGCTTCGAGCGCGCGCACAAGCCGCGCATCGGACGTCGTCGGCGCGACGAGCAGAATGCGTTGCAAGCCGGCGTCGCGTAGTTGCTGCAATGTCCCGTCTTCCTCGATCGGGCAATCGACCACCAGCACGCCGTCCACGCCGGCATCGGCAGCCTCGCGGGCAAAGCGTTCGATGCCGTAGATGCCTATCGGATTCAAATAGCCCATCAGCACTACGGGCGTCGCATCGTCGCGCGTGCGGAATGCGCGCACCCAGCCGAGGATGTCGGCAACGCCGACCTTGTTGCGCAGCGCGCGTTCGTCGGCATGCTGGATCACCGGGCCGTCGGCCATCGGATCGGAAAACGGCACGCCGAGTTCGATGACGTCGGCGCCGCCTTCCACCAACGCGTGCATCAGCGCAGCCGTCGCGTCCGGAAGCGGATCGCCTGCGGTGATGAAGGGGATCAGTGCGACGCGCTGTTGCGCGCGGAGCGCGGCAAATTTGTTGGATATGCGATTCATTCGTGAAGGGACGAGGGGCGAGTAACGAGGGCGCATTTCCGACGCGATTCGGCCGCGGATGCACCCGAGATTCCGAAGGCCTCTTCAACGGGCATGCTTTCGCGACGGCTTCGTTGCCAGAGCCACGCAATCAGAGCGCCCTCGCTACTATCCCCTCGTTCCTTGCTCCTCACAACGTGATCCCCTCGCGCTCCGCGATCGTGTGCACATCCTTGTCGCCGCGGCCGGACAGGTTGCACAGGATCAGCTTGTCCCGCGGCAATTCGCGCGCCAGCTTGATCGCCTGCGCCACCGCGTGGCTGGATTCCAGCGCCGGCAGGATGCCTTCGGTTTCGCACAACACATGGAACGCGGCGAGCGCTTCGTCGTCGCTGACGCCGACGTATTCCGCGCGGCCGGTGTCTTTCAGGAACGCGTGCTCGGGGCCGACGCCCGGATAGTCGAGCCCCGCGGAAATCGAATGGGTTTCGGTGATCTGGCCATCGTCGTCGCACAACACGTACGTGCGGTTGCCATGCAGCACGCCGGGTCGGCCCGCGGCCAGCGAAGCGGCGTGATGGCCGGTCGCGATGCCTTCGCCTGCCGCCTCGGCGCCGACGATGCGTACGTCGCGATCGTTGAGGAACGCGTGAAACAAGCCGATTGCGTTCGAGCCGCCGCCCACGCACGCGGTCAGCACGTCGGGCAGGCGTCCGAACTGCTCCAGCATCTGCGCGCGCGCCTCGCGCCCGACCACCGCGTTGAAGTCGCGCACCATCATCGGGTACGGGTGCGGCCCCGCGACCGTGCCGATGATGTAGAACGTGTCGGCGACGTTGGTCACCCAGTCGCGCAGGGCCTCATTCAACGCATCCTTCAAGGTTTGCGAACCGGATGTCACCGGCACCACCTCCGCGCCCAGCAACTTCATCCGGTACACGTTGATCTTCTGGCGCTCGATGTCGACCGAACCCATGTAGACCACGCACTTCATCCCGAAACGCGCGCACACCGTGGCGGTGGCGACGCCGTGCTGGCCCGCGCCGGTCTCGGCAATGATCCTTTGCTTGCCCATCGCGCGCGCCACCAGCGCCTGACCGACGGTGTTGTTGATCTTGTGCGCGCCGGTGTGGTTCAGGTCTTCGCGCTTCAGCAGGATCTGCGCGCCACCGAGCTTTTCCGACAGGCGCCTGGCGTGATAGATCGGCGACGGGCGGCCGACGTAGTGTTTCAGATCGTCGGCGAACTCCTGCTGGAACGCCGGATCATCGCGCAGGCGCGTGTACGCGGCGGTCAGCTCTTCCAGCGGCGCGATCAGCGTTTCTGCGACGAACGTGCCGCCGTAAGGACCGAAGCGGCCGTGCGCATCGGGATAAGCGTGGTAATCCTCGATCTTGGGCATGGCCGTCACCGTCGCGGGCATCGTTGTGTGTGCTCTTTCACCCTATCGCAACGCTGCACCATGCAAAAGCGATAAGATCGCATGCACCTGTCAGGAAAACTCACACATTCATGGCTCGCTGCCTGCCCTCATTGAATGCACTGCGCGCCTTCGAAGCCGCGGCGCGGCTGGGAAGCACGACCCGCGCCGCCGCCGAGCTGCACGTGACCCATGGTGCGGTGAGCCGTCATATTCGCGCACTGGAATCCGATCTGGGCACGGCGCTTTTCATCCGCGAGGGGCGGGGACTGTCGCTGACTGCGGCCGGGCGGCGGTTGCGCGACGGCGCCTCGGGTGCCTTCGACCAGTTGCGCTCGTGCTGCGATGAAGTGCGCCGCGAAACCAGCCGGGCGCCACTGGTACTCGGCTGTTCCGGCAGCGTGCTCGCGCGCTGGGTCATCCCGCGGCTGGAGCGGTTGAGCCGTGACCTCCCGTCACTGAAGTTGCACCTGTCGGCGGTCGAGGCCACGCCCTCCCCTTCAATGCCGGGCTTGGGCGCCACGCTGCTGATTGCCGAACCGCCGTGGCCGTCGACATGGCAAGTGCATGGACTGGCGCGCGAACGCATCGGCCCTGTCCTGAGTCCGCGGCATCCTCGCTTCGCAATGCTGCGCAAGGCAAGTCTTGCCGCACTCGGAAAGGAAGCCTTGCTGCACACGTCATCGCGCCCACAGGCCTGGCCGGCGTGGGCACGCGCGCAGCATGTTGCGGTCAGCCGGCTGCACTTCGGCCAATGCTTCGAGCACCTGTATTACCTGCTGGAAGCCGCCGTGGCTGGCCTGGGCGTTGCGATCGCGCCGCGGCAACTCGTCGCCGACGATTTGCTTGCCGGCAGACTGGTGGCGCCGTGGGGATTCCGCGACACCCGTGCGAGCTGGGCATTGTGCACGCCCAAATCATCGGCCGACCCGCGAATTGCCGCGCTGGCGGCGTGGTTGAAGCGGGAACTTGCCGCCACCTGAAGCGCGGCGGACATCAAAGATTCTGGCGCGCGCCCTGCTTCAACTTTTCCACGGTCTCGGCCGTCAAGGGGCCGAGCACGCCGCGGCGTTGTTCGGGAATGTGGGCGAACGTGTCCGCATCGCCGAACACGTAGTAATCCAGCAGATCGCGCCACGCAGCACGCTGTTCCGCGGGCAGCGCGCGGAAGGCCAGCAGGCAGTGGTACAGCGCGGCGCGGGCGTGGCCGCTGACGTAGCCCGGCACGTCCAACGGGTTCCACCAGTAGTTCACCAGCGCGTTCAACTGTTCCAGCGATTCGACGTGATGCCACCACAACGGCGGAATGTAGATCGCGTCGCCTTCGTCGAGGTCGGCAGCCTGTGCCGTGGCCAGCGCATCCTTGAGGCGCGGATAGCGCGGATCGTCCGGCCGATCGAGACGCGCCAGGCTGATTGCCGCACCGGTGGGCGCGTAATCCAGCGGCCCGACATACAGGTTCGGCAACTGCTCGGGCGGGAACAGGGTGAAGCGGCGCGTGCCGCACACCACGCAGGCGATGTTCTGCTGCGAATCGAAATGCGTGGGCGTGACGGTGCGATTGCCCAGCCACAGGCGCGGTTCGATGCGCGGGTCGAGGAACGGCAGCGTGTGGTCGGCCAGCAACGCAGGCAGGCATTCGCGCAGCGGCACGCTCTGGATCACCAGCCCCGGCGCGTGCGCGCGCTGGCTGTACTTGGCCAGCCGCTGCAGCCCCAGCGTCAGCGGCACCTTGAAATGCTGATAATTGAAATCGGAAAAATCCGGCGTGTAGCCGATCAGGCCTTCGGCTTCAGGCGCGATCAGCAACGTGGTGACGTCGCCGCCGCTGTCCAGTTCCGCCAGCCGTTGCGCGAAAGCGGTGTCGGACTGGAGGGCCAGCTTCACGATCGGCCAGTCGCGCACCAAGCCGCGGATCACCATCGGCTTGCCGCGCGCGACCGCGGCGGCAAGATCGAAGGCGCCCGGATCGCCCGCGTACTCCTCGATCGGCGCCGCGTCCGGCACCATCACCATTGCCGCGCTCATGCGATCTCCGCATCCGCGGCGTGCACGGCCGCGAAAAACGCGCGCAACTTGCCGGCGTCCTTGATGCCCGGCGCGGATTCCACGCCGCTGGCAAGATCGACCGCCCACGGCCGCACCGCACGGATCGCCTCGCCCACATTTGACGGATTCAAGCCACCGGCCAGCAGGATCGGACGATCCAGATCCCGCGGAATGCGCGACCAGTCGAACGTCTTGCCGCGCCCGCCCTGCTGGCCAGGCGGATGGCCATCCAGCACGAAACCGACCGCGCGCCCATGCTGCGCGGCGACTGTCCGCACGTCCACGTCACCATCCATGCCGATGGCCTTGATGTAACGCACGCCGAAGCCCTCGCAGAACGCCGCATCCTCGCTGCCGTGGAATTGCACACGGTCCGGGTGCACCGCATCGACGATCGCGCGCACGCGTTCGGCGGGAAGGTCATGCGTCAATACCACCGCATCCACGAATGCCGGCAGCGCATCCCGAATCGCGCGTGCCCGTTCGATGGGCACGCAGCGCGGGCTGGTCGGCGTCATCACGATGCCGATCGCATCCGCACCCAACTCGCACGCAAGCAACGCGTCTTCGACGCGGGTGATGCCGCATATTTTCACGCGTGTGCGAAACATGGGTGCAATCCGGTCGCGCGCGTGGCGCGCTCCTACAAAGTGACTTCGGATGGAAGCTGCCATTCTGCCGGATACCGCGGGCCGATGAAGATGAGACCTTGCGGCGTCGCGGTGACGCCCGCGATTTCGCGGTTGCGCGCCGCCAGCAGCTCCGCGATCCAAGCGACCGGCCGCTCGCCGCGACCGACTTCCAGCAGCGACCCCACGATGTTGCGCACCATGTGGTGCAGGAACGCGTTGGCTTCGACCTCGACGATCACCCGGTCGGTATTGCGCCGAACGCTGACGTGCGTGACGTTGCGCCGCGCATGGCGCGCCTGGCAGGACACCGCCCGGAACGATGAAAAATCCTGCTCGCCGACCAGCGCCTGGGCTGCAACGTGCATCGCGTCTGTATCCAACGGCACGCGCTCCCAGGACAGAAATCGCGCATCCAGCGCGGGCCGGATTGGCCGATTGAGGATCGCGTAACGGTAGCGCCGCGCGCGCGCCGAAAACCGCGCATGGAAGTCATCCGGCATCGCTCGCGCCCAAAGCACCGCAACGGCGCGCGGCAGGCGGGTGGTGGCACCCAGCACCCATGCGCGCGGATCGCGCATCGCGTGTGTGTCGAAATGCACCACCTGGCAGCGCGCATGCACGCCGGCGTCGGTGCGGCCCGCGCAGGTCACCTCGACCGGATGGTCGGCGACGAACGACAGCGCCGATTCCACTTCGGCCTGCACGCTCGGGCCGTGGCTCAGCCGCTGCCAGCCGAAGAAATCGGTGCCGTCGTATTCGATGCCCAGCGCGACCCGCATTGCCTCATGTCAGCCCGCGACGTCGGCCAGCAGGCGCTTGGCTTGGTCCTTCTGCGCCTGCGAACCTTCCTCGATCACTTCTTCGAGCATGGCACGCGCGCCGACCGGATCGCCCATGTCGAGGTAGGCGCGCGCGAGGTCGAGTTTGGTATCGACCGGATCGTCGGCGAATTCCTGTTCCGGCTCGGCCTCCGCCGCCACATCCGCAGCCAAGGTCGGCTCGGCCCGCCACGCCTCCATCACGGCTTCGACGTCAGGTTCCGTGCGCGCTGCGACAGGCATCGCGCCATGATCCTCCGCAGGTTCGGGCGCGCGCTCGATGGGCGCTCGCACCACCGTCGCATCTTCATCCGCCGGCTGGTGCAATGCGGCCATGCCGTACGGGTCGCCTTGGTCCGCCGCGGGCAACTCGAACAACGGCAGGTGCGGCGCCAGTTCCTCGCCCATCGTCGCGACTTCCTGCCATTCGGGACCATGCGGATCGCTGACGTGCTCGCGCATCGCGGTAGCCGCGGCGACGAAACGCGCCTCATCCTCCTGGCCGTAATAGAACCGGCACAAGGCGAGATGCGCGGCAAGGTCTTCGGGATGCTCCGCCACCTGCGCCTGCAGTACGGCCTCGTCCTCCGGCTCGACGAGTTGCGGCGCCACGTCGTCGGGATCGGCCAAGGGTCCGTGCGCCGCGAGCGGCGCTTCGCCGCCCCGCCGCTTGCGCAGCAGGCCGATCAGGATCAGCGCCAATACGACGACCCCGGCGATCATCCATGTCAGCGGACGCTCGTACCACGGCGCCGCGGCCCGCTGGCCTTTCGCGACGGCGGGCTTTGCGACGGCGGGCGCACTGGCGTTCGCCGGCGCGGTCGCCTGCACCGCACCCGCGCTCGTGCCCACAGCCGCGGCGCCCGTCTTGCCCGATTGCACGTCCGCGAGCTTGCGCTGCAGTTCGGCGATCGTCGCGTCCTTCATGCTCAACAGCTTGTCGGACTTTTCGGAGATGTCCTTCAGGCTGCGCACGCGCGATTCGAGATCGGCGTTGGACTGGTTGAGGCTGACCAGCGCGCCGCGATCGTTCTGCAACTTCTGCTGCAGACCGGTCACCGTTTCGCTGCCGGTGCCGCCGGCCATGCCAGGCCTGTTGCTGGTGCCCGTGCCTTCGCCGGTGGCCGGCACCAGCGACAGGTGATCCGAAGCCGGCGCGGATTTGCCGGGCTTGGGCGCCGCGTTCGCGGCGGCCTCCGCCGCCGTGCCCTGCACTTCGGTCGCCGGATGCGGACGCGCCGCACGCCAGCTTTCGTATTGGCGATGCACTTCGGCGTTGGCCTCGGCCACGCTGGTCTGGTCGATCACGTCGCGGGTCGGAATGCGCAGGATCGCGCCGGCCTTGAGATCGTTGATGTTGTCCTTGAAAAACGCCTCCGGATTCGCGGCCTTGATCGCCACCATCAACTGGTTGATGGTGACGTCCGAATTACGGGTGGCATCCTTCGCGATGCCGTACAACGTGTCGCCACGGTGCACCTCGACGCTCGCGGGCAGATTGCCCGGCTGAGCCGCGGACGGCGCAGGGGCCGGCGCTGCCTGCGGCGCGGGACGCGGCGCCGGCGGTGGTGCCGGTGGCGCAGGCGGCGGAGCCGCGGGTTTTTCGGCAGCCGGCGGTCGGGCTTGCGGTTGCGGCGCGGGTTGTGCGAACGCCGACGACGGCGGCAACTGCGCCGGCTGCGCGGGCGGCGTCGCGGCGACCGGGGCACTCGCCACCGGCGCGGCCTGCACGCCCGGCGCGGGCGCGGCGATCACCGGGTTCAGCAGCACCACGAACTCGCGCACCTGCTTGCCCTCGCGCGTGTTCACCTGCAGCAGGAAATCGAGGTACGGATCGGTGATCGGCTGGCTGCTGGTGACCAGGATCAGCTTCTGCCCGTTGTTGTCCGTGACGACGTGGAACTGCAGCGTCCGGTCGGCCGGGGTGACCTGCAGCCCGGCGCGCGCGAAATCCTCGGCGGGCGCCAACCCGACGGTCAGGCCTTCGAGTTCGGTGAGGTTCTTCGGATGCAGCGGAATCGCGGCGACCAGGGGCTGGTTCAACGCCGACTTGACCTGGATCTGGCCCAACTGCAGCGCCCATGCCGGCGCAGCGGCCGTGGCCAGCAACGCGGCACATGCAACGCGGAGTTTCAAGTTCATGAAGCAAGACCCCCAGCGACGTGGAACGCGCCAGGGCTGCCCGTCAAGCAACGCCCCGCGCGAGCGCAAGGGTATTGCAGAATCCGCCAATCACCAAGCGGCTCGGGTCAGTGATCGACGGAAGTTGCGGATGCCGGCACACCCGCGGCCTGAAGCTTGTCCTGCAGCGCGGCGATTTGGGCATCGCGCTGCTGCAACTGTTTTTGCTGGGCGGCGTTCTGCTGTTCCATCTGCGTCACCTGCGCCTGCAGCGCCTCATTGCGCGCGCGCGCCGCCGCCAGCTTGGCATCGACATCCTTCATCTGGCTTTGCAGATGGGCCGGAGGCCTGGCGGAAGCGGACGCCGGTGGCGCCGCGATGGCCACCGCCGCGAAGGACGATGCGCTGAAGCACGCGGCACAAAAGGCCATGCCCCGCAAGAAGGTTTGATGCCTCATGTGTACCACCCCGCAGCGATCAGATGTATTCGCGGACCAGTATCTCCGCGATCTGCACCGCATTCAACGCCGCGCCCTTGCGGATGTTGTCGGAGACGATCCACAGGTCCAGCCCGTTCGGGTGCGAGATGTCCTCGCGGATGCGGCCGACGAACACCGGATCCTTCCCGGACGCGTGGCCCACCGGGGTCGGATAGCCGCCGGGCTTGCGCTCATCGACCACCACCACGCCGGGCGCGCTTTCCAGCAGCGCACGCGCGCCGGCAGCATCGATCTTGTCGCGGGTCTCGATGTGCACCGCCTCGGAGTGTCCGTAGAAGACCGGCACCCGCACGCAGGTGGGATTCACCTGGATCGCGTCGTCTTCTAGGATCTTGCGGGTTTCCCACACCATCTTCATTTCTTCCTTGGTATAGCCGTTGTCGAGGAAGACATCGATGTGCGGAATCACGTTGAACGCGATCTGCGCCGGAAATTTTTCGGCTTCCACGTCGTGGAAGTTCAGAAGCTCCGCAGTCTGCCGGCCCAGTTCTTCCATGCCGGAACGCCCGGCACCGGATACCGACTGGTAAGTCGCGACGTTGATGCGCTCGATGCCCGCGGCGCGGTGGATCGGCGCGAGCGCCACCAGCATCTGCATCGTCGAGCAGTTGGGGTTGGCGATGATGTTGCGGGCCGTGTATTCGGCGATCGCGTGGGCATTGACTTCGCTGACCACCAGCGGCACGTCGTCCACGTAGCGGTATTCCGAAGTGTTGTCGATCACCACCGCGCCGGCCGCGGCCGCGCGCGGCGCATGCTCGCGGCTGACCGAACCGCCGGCCGAGAAGAACGCGATGTCGATGCCATCGAAATCGTACTTCGCGAGATCGCGCACCGTCACCTGTTTGCCTGCGAATTTCACCGTGCTGCCCGCGGAGCGTTCGCTCGCCACGGGCACGAATTCGCCGACCGGGAACTCGCGTTCCTCGAGGATGGCCAACAAGGTCTCGCCCACCGCACCGGTGGCGCCGACCATCGCGACGTTGTAGCGCTCTTGCCTGCTCATGGACACTCCAGTGGAAGAAAAGTCGCGCGCTTCGAGACCTGTAAAGTCGCGCTTTCAGGACTGCAAAAAGTAAAGGGGAACCGCAACTGCCTTTTACGTTTCACCCTTTGCAGGGCGCGCAGCGCCCGACTTTACCCTTTGCCGCCTCGCCTTATTGGCTGGGATGCGCGGCTTCACCTCGCCCACATCACCGCACTGCGCCCGGTGCCGCAGCGCCTGGTCCATCAGCACCAGCGCCACCATCGCCTCGGCAATCGGCGTGGCACGGATGCCCACGCAGGGGTCGTGGCGGCCCTTGGTACGGACCTCCGTTTCCTCGCCGGCGGTGTTCACGCTGCGACCCGGCACCAGGATGCTGGAAGTCGGTTTCAGCGCGATCGACGCCACGACGTCCTGTCCCGACGAGATCCCGCCCAGTATGCCGCCCGCGTGATTGGACGTAAAGCCGTCCAAACGCATTTCGTCGCGGTGCTCGCTGCCTTTCTGGGCGACGCTGGCGAAGCCCGCACCGATCTCCACGCCCTTCACTGCGTTGACCGACATCAGCCCCGACGCCAGTTCCGCATCCAGCTTGCCGTACACGGGTTCGCCCCAGCCGGGCGGCACGCCGGTCGCGACGACATTGACCCGCGCCCCGCAGGAATCCCCTGCCTTGCGCAGCGCATTGATCCGCGCTTCCAGTTCCGGCACCTGCGCGGCGACCGGCCAGAAGAACGGATTGCTTTCCACCACGCTGAAATCAATGGCCGCGCCTTTCGGCAGCGCCGGCACGATGTCATCCATTTGCGCGAGCCAGCCGCGCACCTCGACATCGAATTTCTCCTTGAGCCATTTCTTGGCGATCACCGCGGCCGCCACGCGCATCGTGGTTTCGCGCGCCGAGGCGCGCCCGCCGCCGCGCGGATCGCGGATGCCGTATTTCTGCCAATAGGTGTAGTCGGCGTGGCCGGGCCGGAAAACCTGCGCGATTTCGGCGTAGTCCTTCGAGCGCGCGTCGGTGTTGCGGATCAACAGCGCGATCGGCGTGCCGGTGGTCCGGCCCTCGTAGACGCCCGACAGGATCTCCACCTCGTCGGCCTCGTGCCGCTGCGAGGTGTAGCGCGACTTGCCGGTGGCGCGCCGCGCAAGATCGTGCACGAAGTCTTCCGGCGCAATCGCGATGCCGGGCGGACACCCATCGACGACGCAACCGATCGCCGGCCCGTGCGACTCGCCGAAGGTGGTGACGCAGAGGAATTTGCCGAAGGTGTTGGAGGACACGGGTGGGACTCGGGATCGGGAATTCGAATTGGGGACTCGGGACCGGCAGAGCATCGGCGAGTTGGACTTCCGGCGCAAATCCTCAATCAGATTCTGTCGACGGGGCCAGCCATTCGCTCGCCGGCAATTCGAACGTTACATCGCCCGCCTGCGCATCGCGGCGATGCATCCCCAGCCCCTCCAGCAGTCGCATGCACATGAAGTTGCGCGGATCGACCCGCGCAAACACGCGCTGCTTGCGCAGACCGCCGAACACGAAATCCAGCATGACTTCCACGGCTTCGCGTGCGTAGCCGTGGCGCTGGTGCGCGGGCGCGAGGCTGATGCCGAGTTCCACCGTCCCGCCATCCACGAAGTGCAGCCCGAGATCGCCGATCAGTTCGCCCGAGTCGCGCAGGCGGATCGCACGCTGCCACCAGGTGCCGGGTGTGCCGGGCGCGCGGCCCTGCTGCGCCTCGATGAACTTCGCGGCGTCGGCGACCGAAGCGGGCTTCCAGCCCTGGTAACGGCTCACCGCGGGGTCGCCACGGTACGCGAACAACGCACTCGCATCTTCATCGCGCAAGGCATCCAGCCGCAGGCGCGCGGTGACGATTTCCACGATCAGCGTGCATCCGCGGCGGCGCGGATCGCCGCCGCATGTTCGTCGAGGTCGTGGCGCTCGAGCGCGAACACGCCCATCGGCCCCACCTTGAACTCGATCCACACGAAGGGAACATTGGGCAGCAGCGTGCCCAGGGCATGCTCGCTTTCGCCCACCTCGACGATCAGCAAACCGTCGTCGCTCAGATGACCGGGGGCATCGCGCAGGATGCGCAATGCGATGTCGAGGCCGTCCGCACCGGCCGTCAGACCCAGTTTCGGTTCGTGCGCGTATTCACCCGGCAGCGCGGCGTATTCGTCGTCGGTGACGTACGGCGGATTGGACACGATCAGGTCGTAGCGCTCGCCCGCCAAACCGGAAAACAGGTCGGACCGGACCGCACGCACCTGCTTGCCGAGCTGGTGCAGCGCGATGTTCTCGCGCGCCAACGCGAGCGCATCATCACTGATGTCGGCGATGTCGACGCGCCAGCGCGGGTTGTGCGCGGCCATCGCGATGCCGATGCAGCCCGAGCCGGTGCAGAGATCCAGTGCACGTTCGACTTCGCGCCCGTCCAGCCACGGCGAAAAACCGTCCTCGATCAGTTCCGCGATCGGCGAGCGCGGCACCAGTGCGCGCGCATCGGATTTGAACGGCATGCCCGCGAACCAGGCCTCGCCCACCAGGTAGGCAACCGGTTCGCGCGTTTCGATGCGACGATCGATCAGCGACAGCACGCGGGTTTTCTCGATCGCGGTCACGCGCGCGCTGCCGTAGGCCGGCGGCAGGTCCGGCGGCAGGTGCAGGCAGGACAGCACCAGATGCGTCGCCTCGTCGATCGCGTTGTCGTGGCTGTGCCCGAACGTCAGCCCGGCCGCATTGAAACGGCTGGCCGCGTAGCGGATCAGGTCCACGATGGTCTGCAGTTCGTTGGTCATGGCGGCGGGCGCAAAGCGGGCAGTATAGACGTGGCTCTGCGGCTAAACTTGCCCGATGCGCTTCTCGATCATCCTTCAACATCTCGCGCCGCAGAAAACCCTCAGCCGCACCGTGCGCGCCGCCACCCGCTGGACTTGGCGGCCGTGGAAAAACTTCCTGATCGGTCGCGTGGTGCACGCCTATCGCGTGGACATGCGCGAAGCCGCGCAACCCGATCCGTACGCGTTCCTGAGCTTCAATGACTTTTTCACGCGCGGACTGCGCGTCGGCGCACGACGGGCCGAAGGCGATGCCGGCACCATTGTCAGTCCCGCGGACGGGCGCATCAGCCAAGTCGGGCGCGTCGAAGCCGGGCGCATCCTGCAGGCCAAGGGCCGCAATTACACGGTCGCCGGCCTGCTTGCCGATCCGGAAGCCGCCGAACGGTACCGCGATGGCGCGTTCGCCACCGTCTATCTTTCGCCGAGCGATTACCACCGCGTGCACATGCCGCTGGACGGCGAACTGGTCGAAAGCGTGCACGTGCCGGGGCGCCTGTTCAGCGTCGCGCCCCATCCGGTCGCCGACATCCCGAACCTGTTCGCGCGCAACGAACGGCTGGTCTGCCATTTCGAGGGCCCCCGCGGGCCGTTCGTCGTGGCCATGGTGGGCGCGATCCTGGTTTCCGGAATCACCACCGTCTGGGGCGGGCAGGTGGTGCCGCCCTACGCGCGGAAGATCGTGCGCCGCGATTGGCGCGGGTGGGGCGTGCGGCTGACGCGCGGCGCGGAAATGGCGCGCTTCGAGATGGGTTCCACGGTGATCGTGCTGACGCCTTCGGGGCGGCTCGATCCGGCGTTGCGGCCCGAATCGATCGTGCGGGTCGGCCAGCGGCTCGGGGATTTGTGGCCGGACCCCGATCAAGGCACAATCATCGTGCACAGGGGCAACGGCGCAGCCGCGTGAGGAATCTGTCTTTGACCTCGCAACACCAGAAGCCCGGGGACAATTACCTCCGGCGGCTTGTCACACGCGTCACCGCGATGGGCCGCCATGCCCGTCTTCGCCGCCAGCTCGCCGAAATCGAGCATCGCAGCCTGGAATTGCCGCGCTCGTACCGCGAGCAACTGGCCGACCTGATCGGCCGCGAATGCGACAACGTGGCGCAGTGTCCCGACCCATCGCAATACGGCATCCAGATCGAAGGCGGCGTGACGCAAAGCGGCCTCGACGTGGGCTACGACCGCGCGCGCTCCGACAACGTGCAGGTACGCATGCGCGGCCTCGCCTTGTGGATTGCGCTGGTCTACCACGAGACACGCGGTGCCAGCGCGCCGGACGTCGAGGAGCTGCATCGTCACGTCCTGCGGATCATGCGCGAACTGAAGGTGTTCTCCTCGCGGCTGGAATCGGGCGGGACCAGCGCTTGACCGCGCGCGGCCCACGCGCCCACGGCGCTGTCGGCCGGTACAAGGACGCATCGAGGTCATGATCGAAGTCGGACACGCCAGCCATACCGGCCTGCGCCGCGAATTGAACGAGGACACTTATTGGGCCGATGCGGATCTCGGCCTGTTCCTCGTGGTCGACGGCATGGGCGGCCACGGGCGCGGCGAAGTGGCTGCCGCGCTCGTGCGCGACGCGCTGGTGGAAGCCGCCCGCGCCGGTCGCGACCTGGAAACCGCCGTTCGCGGCACCGGCAGCGAGATCGCGAACCTTGCGCGCCGCGCACCCGGCAACACGCCCACGGGCGCGGCGCTCGCGTTGCTCAAGCTCGAGCGCGAGCATTACGCCGCCGCTTGCATCGGCGACACGCGGATCTATCTGTGGCGCTCCGGCACGTTGCAGCGTCTGTCTCACCAGGACCCGGACACGGTCACGAGCCCCGATGCGGGCGAAGCCGATCCGGCGTCCGGCACGCGATCGCCCAGGCGCAATCGTGCCACGCAGGCGCTCGGCATCACCCCGCCGCCGGAATTGTGCGCGGCGCCCCGTCGCGGTGAACTGGAACGGGGCATGCAGTTCCTGTTGTGCAGCGACGGCTTGAGCGAGGAGCTGCCCGATGCCCGCATCGCCGCGGTGCTGGCACGCACCGAACTTGCCGCCCAGGAATGTGTCGACCACCTGCTGCTGGCCGCGCTGGACGCGGGCGGCCGCGACAACATCAGCATCGTGCTGGTGCGGATGGGTTGACGGACCGGAGCGGCTCAGGCCGGCTCCGCCACCGACTCGACCGCTTCGCGTCGCCACAGGCTGCCGCCGCTGGTCTTGTCCAGCGCATCGAGCCGCGCATCGTGGACGACGATTTCCTGTGCCGTCGCACGCAGGACGCGCGGGCGCGTCGTCAAGGCCAACCCGGCGAGCGCTGCCGCCGCGACGGCGGCCTGGGTCGAGGCTTGCTCGCCGCCCAGCGCCAATGCGCCCTGCCCGGCGGTCATCGCCACCCACACGTCGGCGAGCAGGTGCGCGTCCAGCAGCGCACCGTGCACCTCACGATGGCTGTTGTCCACGCCGAGCCGCTTGCACAACGCATCCAACGTGTTCTTCTGGCCCGGATACTTCTGCCGCGCCAGCGCCAGCGTGTCCACCACCGTGGCGTGATCGGCGACGCAACCGAACGCGACGCCCGCGCGCTTCAGTTCGTCGTCCAGGAATGAGGTATCGAAGGCTGCGTTGTGGATCAACAATTCCGCGCCGGCGATGAAAGCCACGAAATCGGCCGCGATCTCGGCGAACTTCGGCTTGTCGCGCAGGAAATCGTCGGTGATGCCGTGCACCGCCACCGCACCGGCATCGATCGCGCGCTCGGGGTTGAGGTAGTAGTGGAACTTGCGTCCGCTGGGGCGGCGATCGACCAGTTCCACGCAGCCGATTTCGATCACGCGATGGCCACGCTCGACCTCGAGCCCGGTCGTTTCGGTATCCAGCACCACCTTGCGCGTCACGGGATGATCCTCATTCTTTCGGCTTCGGCGCGGGCCGCCTGGTCCACGCGCTCGTTTTCCGGATGGCCCGAGTGCCCGCGCACCCACGCCCAGCTTACCCGATGGCGTTCGCGTGCCGCCGCGAGGCGCAGCCACAAATCCTGGTTCTTGACCGGCTGCTTGCCCGCGGTGCGCCAGCCGTTCGCGCGCCACGTCGCGATCCATTGCTCGATGCCATGCCGCACGTACTGCGAGTCGGTGGTCAGGAGCACCTCGCAATCGCGCTTCAGGGATTCGAGCGCCATGATCGCCGCCATCAATTCCATCCGGTTGTTGGTGGTCAGGGCTTCGCCACCGGCCAGCAGTTTTTCCTTGCCGCGCCAACGCAGCAGCGCGGCCCAGCCGCCCGGCCCCGGGTTGCCGAGGCAGGCCCCGTCGGTGAAGATTTCGACCGCATCGCTGTCGCTCATGCGCGCTGACGCACCAGCGACTTGCGATGGGCGCCCGGCAACACGGGCTGGTGTTCGACCACCCGCCGCGCAGATGCCTTGCGCACGGGAATCGCAGCCAGCGTGCGCCGCTGCGCCTCGATGACCCAGGCCCCGCCCATTCCGCGCACCAGCCAGTGCGGCACGCCTGCCGCACCGCGCACCCGCGGCCAGGGTGCGCCGCAGCGCACCGTCCGCGACACCTTCAGGCCCGCCGCACGCAAGGCGCGTTCCCAGCGACCGGGGGCGGTGCCGGCGTGCCACAGCGAACGCGGGTGGAAATCCGCGATCAGCAACACGCCGTGCGGCGCGAGCACGCGGGCGAACTCACCGGCCACGGCTTCCGGCTCGATGCCGGTGTCCTGCGTGAAGCGCACCAGCACGGCACAGAACGACTCGTCCCCGAATGGCAGCGCGTCGGCCGCCGCACCCAGCGAACCGCACCAGCGCCCGGCGCCCGAACCGGGCCGCAATGTCGTCCAGCAGCCGACACCGGATACCGAAGGTACCGCCATCGGCATGCCGTCGAGTACCAAGGCGTGCGTGCCCGCAACCCGCCCCAGCCGCGCCTCGCAGACCGCCATCGCATCCGCGCTGATTGCTTCGATCGCGGGATCAGCCTTGTCGAACGGGCGTTTGGACATCGCGGGTTGCACGCAGAACCTGTGGTGATGCATCACGAATGGATTGTGACCATTGTGACGGAATCATGAGCGGACGATAAGCGGCGGCCGAGCCTTAACATCCAGCTAACGAACACCCCACGGGCCACTGTTAGGGTTGCCCCTTTTTGGACAAACCCTGTCGGATGCCGTCCCTGCGCCCCCTGCCCGCCCTGCGCGACAACTACATCTGGATGCTCGCCGAGGCGGCGAGCGGTTGCGCGCTGGTGGTCGATCCGGGCGAGGCGGCACCGGTGCTGCATGCACTGGCCGAGGACGGCCGCACGCTTTCGGCCATCCTGCTCACCCATCACCACGCCGATCACATCGGCGGCGCGGCAGAACTGAAGGCGGTCTATCCGGACGCCGTCATCTACGCGCCGGTCGACGGCCGCATCCACCTCCCCGCCACTCGGGTGGGCAACGGCGACGTGATCCAGATACCCGCGCCCGCCGCCCGTTTCGAGGTGATCGAGGTGCACGGCCACACCCGCAGCCACATCGCCTACCACGGCGAGGGGCTGCTGTTCTGCGGAGACACCCTTTTCAGCCTCGGCTGCGGCCGGATGTTCGAGGGCACGCCGGAACAGATGCTCGCTTCACTGGACCGGCTGGCCGAGCTGCCCGGCGATACCCAGGTCTGCTGCGGCCATGAATACACGCTCGCAAACGCCGATTTTGCGGCGACGGTGGAACCCGACAACGCCGCGTTGAAGTCCCGCACGGAAGGCGCCCGCGCCCAGCGCGCGCGCGGCGAGCCCACGCTGCCGGCGCGGCTGGCCGACGAGCGTGCCGCCAACCCGTTCCTGCGCGTCGACGCGATCGCGGACAAGCGGATTCCATGGCCGCAGGGCCCCCGTCCCTCGCCGCGACGCGTCGAACGGTTCGCCGCGCTCAGACTGGCCAAGGACAACTTCCCCGCATGAGCACCGCGCGCGCCGGCACCCGCCTTCTGACGCTTGCCGTCTGCGCGATCCTCGCGGCCTGCGCGGCCGAACCGGTCAAGCCGCCGCCGAAACCCGCGGTGGTGATGGCCCATCCCGAACCGCCGCCCACCACGCTGTCGCCGCTTGGACATGCCATGGCCCACGGCGAACCGTGGACCAGCCTGACCGCCAGCTTCGTGATGCAGGATTGCGCCGATTCGCCATTGATCCGCGCGAACGCCGCGATGTACACCCGCTCGCCCGCGCACTTCGAGCAGCGCCTCAAGAACGCGCTGCCGCTGATGATGTACGTTCAGAAGCAGTTGCAGGCTGCCGGCATTCCGGGCGAATTCGCGATGCTGCCGATGCTGGAAAGTTCGTACCAGCCGGTCGAGCCAAGCCACCGCGGCGATCCCGGCGGCATGTGGCAGATGATGCCGGCCACCGCCCAGCGACATGGCCTGACCACCAGCCGCGATTACGACGGCCTGCGCGATCCGGTCGCATCCACGCGCGCCGCGATCAGGATGCTGAAGAGGCTCGACAAGCAATTCGGCGACTGGCGGCTGGTGGACATGGCCTACAACGCGGGGCCGTACGCGGTGGTCAGCGCGCTACGCAAGCATCCCGACATGGGCGACGGCGCGATTCCCGACATCCCGGTCAGCCGCACCACCCGCACGCACCTGGCGCGGCTGATGGCCTTGAGCTGCATCGTGCGCGACCCGCAGCGTTTCAATGTCGAATTGCCGACGCCCTCGCCGGCCGACGCACTGCAGACGATCGAGGTACCGGCGGACACGCGCCTGCGCAGCGCCGCGGACATGGCCGAGATCTCCGAATCGACATTGCGTGCGCTGAATCCCGGCTACCGTGGTGAACGCATCCCGGACGACAGCCCGCGCACGCTGCTGCTGCCCGTCGACGCGGCGCAATCGCTCGCCGACGCGCTGACGGTCAACGCATCCGAATCGGTTGCGCAGGTCGATACCCATGAGCCGAACGCTGGCCCCAGCGACCGGCTGCCGTTGCCGGCCGAACCTGCCCGATCGAGCATGCCCGCGCCAACGGCGTCCGCCCCGCCATCGCACACAAAGCGTCATCGCGTCCGCAAGGGCGAGACGTTGTGGTCGATCGCGCACCGGTACCACGTGAGCGTGGCGGACCTGAAGCGCTGGAACGACCTGCACGACGACGACCTGCGCACCGGCGAGGAACTGCGCATCAAGGGTTGAGGCGTTCTGCGCGATCGTCGTCGCTCGCGGCATTGCCGACGACAGCGCCGCAAACGTGCGCGCCGCGTTGCACCGAACGGGATTTGTCTTGGCGCTTCCCGAAAGCCGCTTACAATGGGCGACTTCGCAGATTCCGATTCGGAGCAGTCGACATGGGTTTCCTCGAAGGCAAGCGCGCACTCGTCACCGGCGTCCTCAGCAACCGCTCGATCGCGTGGGGCATCGCGCAAGCCCTGCACCGCGAAGGCGCCGAGCTGGCCTTCACCTACGTCGACGAAAAACTCCGCAGTCGCGTGGACGAAGCCGCCACCCAACTGGGTTCCGATATCGTGCTGCCGTGCGATGTGGGCAGCGACAGTGACATCGAAAACCTGTTCGAAAGCCTCGGCAAACGTTGGGATGGGCTGGATATCCTGATCCACTCGATCGGTTTTGCCCCGCGCGAGGCCTTGACGGGCGAGTTCCTCGACGGACTGACCCGCGAGAACTTCAAGATCGCGCACGACATCTCCAGCTACAGCCTCGCCGCCCTGGCGAAAGCCGCGCGCCCGATGATGAAGGGCCGCAACGGCGCGATCCTCACGCTCACCTACCTCGGCTCCGAGCGCGCATTGGCTTCGTACAACGTGATGGGCTTGGCCAAAGCCAGCCTCGAAGCCAACGTCCGCTATCTCGCGCTGAACCTGGGCCCCGAAGGCACCCGCGTCAACGCGATCTCGGCCGGCCCGATCAGGACCCTCGCCGCCTCCGGCGTCGCCGGCCTGCGCAAGATGATCGACCATGTCGCCCACGTGGCGCCCTTGCGCCGCAGCGTCACCATCGACGACGTCGGCAACGCTGCCGCGTTCCTGTGCTCGAACCTCGCCGCCGGCATCACCGGCGAAGTCGTGTACGTCGACGCCGGCTACAGCACGCTTGGAATGGCGGGGCTGGACACAGGGGCCTGAGCAGGCGGGTTGCGCGGGAACGTTGGGCTTCGCGGATGAAACCCGCTCAGTTTCGTAGGTTGGGCTGACGCCGGCTTCATCGGCGGAAGCCCAACATTGCGGTGTCTTGCGAAAACGTTGGGCTTCGCGGATGAAGCCCGCTCAGCCCAACCTACGCCGACGGAAGCGTCGCGCAGCGCCATGCGATAATCCGCGATTGCCTTGCGATCAAGAAGCCGAGCAATGCCCCGCGAAATCCTTGTCACCAGCGCCCTGCCCTACGCGAACGGCCGCATCCACCTTGGTCACATGGTGGAACACACGCAGTCGGATATCTGGGTACGGGCGATGCGGATGGCCGGACACACGGTGCATTACGTCTGCGCCGATGACGCGCACGGCACCTCGATCATGCTGCGCGCGGAGAAGGAAGGCATCACGCCGGAAGCGCTGATCGATGGCGTGTGGAAAGAACACACCGCTGACCTGCGCGACTTCGGCGTGGTCTACGATCATTACTCCAGCACCCATACCGAAGCCAACCGCGAACTGACCTACCGCATCTGGCGCACACTCCAAGCGAACGGCCATGTCGAATCGAAACCGGTCAAGCAACTGTTCGATCCCGAACGGCAGATGTTCCTGCCCGACCGTTTCATCAAGGGCGAATGTCCGGTTTGCCATTCCAAGGACCAGTACGGTGACGCCTGCGAGGTGTGCGGCAGCACCTACAACCCGATCGACCTGATCGATCCGTACTCGGTAGTGTCCGGCGCGAAGCCGGTCGAGAAGGAATCACTGCACTTCTTCGTGAAGCTGGCCGACTTCGAATCACTCCTGAAGACGTGGCTGGACGAACGCCGCGCCGCGGGCGGCCTGCAATCGGAAGTGGTCAACAAGTTGAAGGAATGGTTCGCCGACGGTCTGCGCAGTTGGGACGTGTCGCGCGATGCGCCCTACTTCGGCTTCGAGATTCCCGGCCAGCCTGGCAAGTACTTCTACGTGTGGGTGGATGCACCGGTGGGATACCTCGCTGCGTTCAAGGAGCTGTGCGAGAGTGGCCGCAAGCCCGGATTGGCCGCCGCCGATTTCGATCGCTTCCTCGACGCCGGCAGCGACACCGAGATGGTGCACTTCATCGGCAAGGACATCATCTACTTCCACACGCTGTTCTGGCCGGCGATGCTGCACGGCGCGGGCTTGGCGATGCCGACCGCGGTGAACGTGCATGGGTTCCTCACCGTGGACGGCGCCAAGATGTCGAAATCGCGCGGCACCTTCGTCAACGCGCGCACCTATCTCGAACACCTGGATGCGGACTACCTGCGCTATTACCTCGCCTCGATGCTCGGCCCGACGCTCACCGACATCGATCTCGACCTGAAGGCTTTCGAGGAACGCGTCAACTCGCACCTGGTCGGCAAGTGGGCGAACATCGCCAGTCGTTGCGCGGGCTTCGTGCACAAACATTTCGATGGCAAGCTCGCCGACACGCTTCCGGAAACCGTGCGTGGCCGCTACGACGCGGCCGCCGCCAAGCTGGAAGCTTGCGCCGCGCTGTACGAACTGCGCGACTACGCCGCCGCGATGCGCTTGATCATCGAAGTCGCGGACGAAGCGAATGCCTACGTCGCCGACCACGCACCCTGGGTGATGGCCAAGGACGCATCCAAGCGCGACGAGCTGCACGTCGTGCTGACGCTGGCGCTGAACTATTTCCGTCTGCTGACGATCTGGCTGGCGCCGGTGGTGCCGGCCACCGCGGCGCGCGCGTTCGCGTTCCTGGACGACGCGCCCGCCGATTTCGAAGCCGCACTGCGCCCGTTGCTCGGCCATGCCATCAAGCCGTTCAAGGCGCTCGTCACACGCATCGATCCCAAACAGATAACCGCAATGATTGAGGCTTCCAAGGAATCGCTGCAGGCGTCTGTCCCTGCTTCGTCTTCCCCTCACCCCGGGCCTCTCCCGCAGCCGCGAGAGGGAGACAAGCGCGCGTCTGGTCCCCAGTCCCAAGCCCCCCGTTCCGCGTCTTCAGGTCCCGCCACGATCTCCATCGACGACGTTGCGAAACTCGACCTGCGTATCGGCAGGGTGCTGGTCTGCGAGGCAGTGGACGGCTCCGACAAGCTGCTGCGCTTCGAGCTGGATGCCGGCGAACTCGGCACGCGCCAGATTTTTTCCGGCATCAAGGCTGCCTATGCCGAACCCGCGAAACTGGTCGGCCGGAACGTGGTATTCATCGCCAATCTGGCGCCGCGCAAGATGCGTTTCGGGGTCAGTGAAGGCATGATCCTTTCGGCAGGAACGGGCGGCAGCGATCTGTTCTTGCTGGATGCAGATCAAGGCGCAGGCGCTGGCGCGCCGGTGCGTTGAAGACCCAAATCGATCGTCGCTTCTGCACCTTGCGATTGGCCGCCGGCCCGGGCTGGCACCTCCAGCGCGTTTCATCCGATCGTCACGCCGCAGCTACGCTTTTTTCGCATTCACTGGCGCACGCTTGCGGGCAGTGACGCCGTGCGGTCCGGAGGGAAGCCGCACCGCTTGGCCGTCGCAGGCATGACTGCGCGGGTGATGGCCATGATCAGGCACTGGGCTTTCTTCAAGCAGGGCGACACGTCCTTCGGCACCTTCTACCCCAAGCACTACATCGTCGCGGGCTATGCCTGCCTCGAAGATGCCGAAGCCGCCGAACACGCCTTCATGGAATCCGGTGTGGATGTCGATGACGTGCGCGCCGCATCGGGCGACTTCGTGATCAACCAGCTCGAGGCCCATCACGAGGCCAACTGGCTGCAACGCGCGCAATCGCACATCGCCGAGTTCGCCGGCACCGAGACCGGGTTCCTCGAGGACGATGCGGAACTCGCACGCAAGGGTGGCGCGTTCCTGTTCCTGTTCGCCCCGCACGACCATCATGTTGCCCACGCGCGGATCATCTTCGAGCGGCATCGTCCGCATTACGCACGGCGCTACCTGCAGGTCGCCATCGAACGCATCATCGATGCGCGGGTGCGCGTGACGGATTAAGGCCGAAAAACCGGCGGGCAGTGTTATCGTGCGCCCTTCGCGATGTCTCGCGCGGGGAAGCTGGTGTGCCCATGAATTCGTTGCGCCGTTCGATGCAAGTGGTCGCGGGCCTGTTGCTGGGCGCCGCGTTGGTGGGCTGCAGCCCCGCCCCGCACGTGAAGTCGGCGGGACCTGCGCACGCACCACGACACGTGTTCGTGATCGTGCTGGAGAACGAACCGTTCCAGGTGACCTTCGGCGAACATTCGCCCGCGCCCCACCTCGCGCATGAACTGCCGAAACAGGGCGCGCTGCTGACGCAGTATTTCGGGATCGGGCATTACAGCCTCGACAACTACATCGCGATGATCAGCGGGCAGGCGCCCAATCCCGAAACGCAGGAAGACTGCCGCGTGTTCAGCGAATTCCGGCGCAGCGCGCCCGGCCTCGACGCGAATGGCCAGATCCGCGGCACCGGCTGCGTCTATCCCGCCGACGTGAAGACGCTGGCCAACCAGTTGCAGGATGCGGGCTACACGTGGAAGGGCTACATGGAAAGCATGGGCGCCAACCCGGCACGCGAGGCCTCGGCGTGCGGGCATGTGGCCATCGGCGAGGTGGACCACACCAACTCGGCAACCGCCACCGACCAGTATGCGGACAAGCACAATCCGTTCGTGTATTTTCATTCCATCATCGACGATCAAGCCGATTGCGCCGCGCACGTCGTGAATCTCGACAAGCTCCCGGCGGATCTGCAATCCATCGCCACCACGCCGAACTTTTCTTTCATCACGCCCGACCTTTGCCACGACGGTCACGACGCGCCATGCAAGAACGGCGAACCGGGCGGATTGATCTCGGCCGACAAGTTCCTGCGCGAATGGGTGCCGCAAATCCTTGCGTCGCCCGCCTTCAAGCAGGACGGCCTGCTCATCGTCACATTCGACGAAGGCACCGACGGCGCGGCGTGTTGCGGCGAGACCAGGCCCGACGGCGCACCGCAGCCCGGCAAGTTCGGTCCCGGCGGCGGGCGTATCGGCGCGGTGGTGATTTCGCCGTTCGTGGAACCCGGCAGCGTCTCGAACGTGCCGTACAACCATTACAGCCTGCTGCGCAGCATTGAAGACTGGTTCGGCCTGCCGCACCTCGGCTACGCCGGCCAGCGAGGACTGCGCGCGTTCGGCACCGACGTGTTCAACGCCAAGGCGCCGCGCTCGAACCAAAGCGCCGACACGGATCAACACGAGTGAAAGTCCGATCTTGACTCGCGTTCAAGGTCTTTTACTCAAAGCCCAAAACCCAGTGGACGGCAAGATCACCATGAAAATCCATTCCCTGGCTGCAATCGTGGCAACGATTCTGGTCATTGCAGCAGCACCATTGTGGGCCGCCGCGCCCGCCTCGACATCGGCACCTACCATGCAGCAGGTGCTGGACGCGTCAAAACCTTCCGACTGGCGCCCGCTGAATCCCGCCGACACGCTGTACATGGATTTGCCGGAAGGCCGCGTGGTGATCGAGCTCGCTTCGGCCTATGCGCCGCTGCACGCACAAAATATCCGCACGCTGGCGCACGAACACTACTGGGACGGCCTCGCGATCCTGCGCGTGCAGGACGGTTTCGTGACACAGTGGGGCGACCCCGCAGCCGAAGCAAAGCACCCCGTGCACCCGCCGCGTTCGCTCGGCAAGGCCAAGCCCACCATCGCCGCGGAATTCGAGCGCGAAGTTTCGCCCGCCTTGCCCTTCACACGATTGCCCGACGGCGACGTGTATGCACCGGAGGTCGGCTTCAGCAACGGATTTCCGGTCGCGCGTGATCCGCAAACGGGCAAGACCTGGCTGGTGCACTGCTACGGCATGGTCGGCGCCGGTCGCGACAACACGCCCGACTCGGGACCGGGCACCGAACTCTACGCCGTGATCGGACAGGCACCGCGCCAGCTCGACCGCAACATCGCGCTGATCGGGCGCGTCGTTCAGGGCATGCAATATCTTTCCGACTTGCCGCGCGGAACTGGGCCGATGGGCTTCTACAAGGACCCGGCGAAACAAACGAAGATCCTGCGCGTGCGCCTGGCCTCCGACCTGCCGCCGTCCGAACGCATGCACCTCGAAGTGCTGCGCACCGACACGCCCACCTTTGCCGCGCTGGTGGAATCGCGCCGCAACCGCAGCGACGCGTGGTATCTCTACAAGGTCGGCAAGATCGACGTCTGCAACGTGCCTTTGCCGGTGCGCAAGACGCCATGATGGTTGACGGCGGCCTCTGAAGCGGCCGCCGTCAACAAGCCGAGGTCACGCTCAGAACGTCACGGTCCCCTGCAGCATCGCACTGCCGGCACGCTCCTGCTGGTCCTGTTCGCGCATGTAGCCAAGACGCAAGCCGAAAGTGGACGTCGGCCACAACGACACGCCAGCACGCACTATCGTGGTGTTCCGCGACAGGCCGATGCCTTCCACGGGCAGCCAATCGTTGAAACCCGTGAAACTCGCGTTGAACACGTCGCCGTGTTGGTGCAGCGTGTGCTGCCAGCCGGCGCTGCCATCAAAGGCCATCTGCATCCCGTTGGCCAGTCGCCACCCGCGCTCGGCACGAAGACCCAGACCCGTCTGCAAACGACCAACCGTACGCGCCTCGGCCTTGAGTCCGTACCCCAAGCCGCCCTGCTCGGCGAAGCCACCCAAGTCGAGACTCTGGTAACGCACGTCCGCAAAAGGCACCACGCGCGTGCCACCGATCTGGAACAAGCGGCCGCCCTCCAGTGCGCCTGCCATGTAGCGCCCGGTGGAGGCGTTGCCCACCGGCGCCATCAGCGCACCCAGTTGCAGCAGACGCTGCATGTCCTCGCGATACCAACCGCTTGCGACTTGCGCGCTCGCATACCATTGCCCGTTCACCACGCCACCGTACATCGCGATGGTGTTCATCCAGGTGCGGTCGTGGTCCCAACTTGCGTCGAGTTGGCCGAAGCCACTGCTCTGTCCGGCCGCGACACCCAGCCATCCGCTTGTGCCGATGCGCAGGTCGGCGCCGGCCATGCCGCCGCCGCTGCGGAAACTCGCTCCCGCGTAGCCACCGCGCTGCAGGTTGCCCTCCCAGCCGAGATTGCTGTACCACACGCCCGACTTCGCCCGGCCGCTCGCAAGATCATCGAAGTGCTCGGACAACACATGGTTCCCGGCATCGATGCCGCTGAACAACATCGCGGCGCTGGCGGTGTGCAGCTGACCTGAAAGGCTCTGCAGCGTGGCTTGCGCCGCCGCGGGCGTGGCACTGTGCTGGATGGCACCCGCGCCTTGCAACACGTTCGACGAAGGCGTGCCGCCCGATGCCATCGTGGCGTCAATCGCCTCGAACCCGGTTTGCACGCGCCGTGCCGCCGACGCCGATGCGGGATCGACGATGCCCATCGCGGCCGCGGCCACGGTGATGTTGAGGCCGGTGGTATCCAGCCACACGTCATTCGCACCGTAACCGATGGTCGTGGAGGTGAACACCACGCCGGTGTCCTTGACCAGATTGGCGAACGTGCCGGTCACGCCACCGGTAGCCGTGAGCACGTCGGTATGCGTGTTGGCAACATAGCCGCTGTCGGCGCCGGTCACTTCCAGTGTGCCGCCGTTGAGCGTCGCCGTGCCCGTCACGGCAAGCTTGCTGCCAAGGCTCACCGCGAGTGTGCCTGTCGATGCTTGCGCGTAGTTGCCGCCCACGGTGGTGTCGCCTCCATGGACCGCGACCTTGCCGGCGCTGGAAAGAGTGCCCCCGACACCCGCCACCGCATCCAGGGTGCCACCATTGACCGTGACATTGCCGGGCAGCGCCTGCGTTGCCTGCAGGATGCCCGCATTGACGGTGGTACCGCCGCTGTAGGTGTTGTTCCCCGTCAGCAACAGCGTGCCGGACCCTGAAAGAGTCAGACTGCCGCTGCCGCCGATGTCATTGCCGAAAGTCGCAGTGGTACCTGCAGGCAGCTTCGCGTCGAAATCACCGAACGCGAACTGTGCCGGGCCGTGTACTGCCTTCGCGGCATTGATCATGCCCCAGCCATAAGTCGGATTCGGAGTCGAGTGGCTGCCGTCATCATAGGGCGTCGCGGTGGTCAGGATGGTGTCGGTGATGTTGGCCGCCGTCATCCACGGGAATGCCTGCCATACCTGGGCGGCCACGCCGCTCACGACCGCCGCCGAAGCGGACGTACCGGTAGCGGTACCAAACGGATATTGCGCCGAGGCCGGAATTTGTATGCTCCCCGGCGCGGCGAGACACCACTGCGCGGCAATGCCGCAAGCATTGGATGGCGCATCCGACTCGCGATAGAGTCCAGCAGGATGACCGTTGCTGTCGATGGCCATGTTCACCACCGCCAGCCAGTTCGGCTGGAATTCCGGAATCCAGTACGGCAGGCCTGCCTGGACCCAAGGCTGCGCGGCGCCGGCCTGGCCGTTGCTGCCGCCGCCGGCCGCCCACACCAACACGATGCCCGCATCCACGGCCGGCTGGTAAACCGATTTGGTCGCGGAGATATTGGGGGCATCCGTAAGGGCATTTCCGGAACCGAACGAGCCGTTGATGATCCGGACGTTCTGGGCGACGAAGTCGCTGAAATTGGTGCTGGAGATCGAACAGTTCAGGCCAATATCGCAAGTCTGTTCGAAATACAGGCTCGCGCCTGGTGCGACGCCGCCGGGAAAAGGCTTGTTGTCGTCCGCGGGCAGCGTACCGGCCGCCGTTCCGCCCAGGATGTCGGCGACCACGGTGCCATGTCCCGACACGTCGTTGGGCGATTGTGATCCACCGGCCAAATAACTCTTGAACCAAACAACCCGTCCGTTCATCGGCGGCGTCGTCGGATCGACGCCGGAATCGAGAATGCCGACCTTGATGCCCTGCCCGGTGAAACCCTCGCCTTGCACAGTGAGCGCACCGGTCGGGATCAGATGGTTGTACGCAGGGTCATACGTCGTCCCCGGCGGTGGAGGCGGCGGCGGAGGTGGCGGAGGTGGCGGACTCGGCGGCGGCGAGGTGGGACGAACCATGCTGTCGCCACCGCCCCCGCCTCCGCCACAGGCGGTCAGGTAAATGGGGGCGGTCGCGATGATCGCCGCAGCGACGGCCAATACGATTGCGCGTTTACGGCTGTGGTTCACGGCCCACCCCCTGTTGTTGTGATATTTCCTATTTTCACCGTGCAGGCATCCGGTTCTCAACCGGTCGGCACAACCTGCAAATCCATGTCGCGAATCCGAGCAACGTACGCGCGCCGAACGATAGCCTACCCGGACCCCGCGTGAAGGCAGTGTCAAGTCATTCCTGGCGCCGATGCTGGCGCTTCGACCATGCAGGCGGCCAGCGACAACTTGTATCAAAACAAAAACGGCGACGATGCTTCACTCAGAACGTCACGGTCCCCTGCAGCATCGCACTGCCGGCGCGCTCCTGCTGGTCCTGTTCGCGCATGTAGCCAAGACGCAAGCCGAAGTTGGACGTTGGCCACAACGACACGCCGGCACGCACTATCGTGGTGTTCCGCGACAGGCCGATGCCTTCCACGGGCAGCCAATCGTTGAAACCCGTGAAACTCGCGTTGAACACGTCGCCGTGTTGGTGCAGCGTGTGCTGCCAGCCGGCGCTGC
>Ga0207652_10000162_pt1 | contig 72698 bp, 52 predicted proteins | sample KBSC63BmetaG_FD_184334 | JGI IMG/M metagenome (GOLD analysis project Ga0207652, IMG submission 184334) | Corn rhizosphere microbial communities from Kellogg Biological Station, Michigan, USA - KBS C6-3B metaG (SPAdes) (version 2) | ecosystem: Host-associated > Plants > Roots > Rhizosphere ... | reverse complement strand
CCTACCAGCTTGTCGACCGCGTTGTGCCGGCCCACGTCCTCGTGCACGGCGCGCAGGGCCCCGTCGGGCGAGAACAGCCCCGCGGCGTGCAGCCCGCCCGTGCGATCGAACGTGGCCTGCGCCTCGCGCAGCGCCGCCGGCAACCCGTGAATCACGTGCGCGCTCACCGTCCAGCCCGGCAGTTGTTCACCGCCCCGTCGCAGGCCGTCGACCGACGTGCGCCCGCATACCCCGCACGCCCCGGTCGTCACGAAGGGCCGGCGTGTCGCCTCCAGCGCCGCCACCGCCTCGGGCGCCAGCTCGACCAGAACCGTGTCGTCCTCGATCGATTCCAGCGCGCGCAGCTCGCGCGCGTGGGCGATCACGCCCTCCGCGAACAGGAACCCCGCCACCAGCGCCCGATCGGCGCCCGGGGTGCGCATCGTGGTCGACAGGACGCGGGTGGTCCCGCCGGCGCGCGCGCGAATTTCCAGCGGCCGCTCGATGGCGAGCCAATCGCTTTCCGCGTGCGCCTCGTGTCCACGAACGCGCACGACCTCCGCCGCCTGAGCCGCTTCAGCCCCCATGTAGATGTAGAGCAGTCTACGCGGGCCGCGGTCAAGCGCGACTGGGCGGCTGCACGTTGACCAGCGGCGCCTTGCCGTGGGCGGAGCGCTTCTGCACCTGGTTCAGGCCCGGGCGATGGTCACGCGGGACGGCCTTCACGGCCACGCGCGTCCCCGTTCGGGCCGCCTCGGTGATCGCCTCGATGATGCGCAGGTCGGCCAGGCCTTCTTCCCCTGACGGCTCGGGGACCTCCCCGTTCAGCAGACAGGTGGCGAAGTATTGCAGCTCGCCGGCGACCTGATCGCGTCGCTTGAACTTCTTGGTCTTCGTCTTGTCTCCGGTGGTCAGCTCGTGGCGGACCGGCTCGACGTTCGTGTACGCCGGGTCGACGCGCAGCCTGCCCTCGGTGCCCACCACCTCGAACCAGCCGGTCGTCACCGCGCCGAAGCTGCACACGAAGGTGGCGACCCGGGCGTCCGGGAACAGCAGCGTCACCGCCAGCTGCTCGTCGATTTCGCGGAAGCGCGCGTCGTCCGCGCGACGGCTGGCGAACGCCGTGACGTGGGTGGGCTCGGCCCGGAACAGGTAGCGGATGGCGTTGATGCAGTAGACGCCGACGTCGTACAGCGGTCCGTCCCCTTGCCGGGCCTGGGTGCGGGTGTTCTCCTCGCTGACCTGCTGCGAGAAGGCGGAGGTGAAGAAGCGTGGCTGGCCCAGCTTGCCCCCCTGGACCAGCTCGACCGCGGCCAGGTTTCCCTCGTCGAAGTGCAGGCGGTAGGCGATCATCAGCTTGACGTTCGCCTGGGCGCAGGCGGCGATCATGCGCTCGCACTCTTCGCTGGTCACCGCCATCGGCTTTTCGCAAAGGACATGGATGCCGGCCGTCGCCGCCCGCACCGTGAAGTCGCAGTGCTGATGATTGGGAAGCGCGATGTAGACGGCGTCGACGGCGCCGCTGCGCAGGAACTCGTCATACTGGTCGTAGCCCAGCGCGTGCGCGACATCGTACTTTGCCTTCAAGACGTCCAGCTTCGTCGTGTCGTCGGAGAACAGGGCCACCAGCTCGCAGTCGGGCGCCTCGGCGAACGCCGGCAGGATCGCGGACTGCGCGAAGTAGCCCTGTCCGACCACCGCGAACCGGATGGGCCCCTCGCGGCGGGGCGTCGCTCGACCGTCGTTGTCACTGGCCATGGGACCCCCTTCGTCAGAAGTCGATGCTGGAGCAGGAGTCGGCGCAGTTGAACGTGGCCGAGATGCACGACTTGTCGCCGATGCAGCTCTCGCACTGATCGGCGTCCTGGCGGATCGACGGGTTGTTCTCGGAAGCCGTGCGGCAGCGCTGGCGGCATGCCCCCACGTCGTAGCCCGAGTCGTAGCAGTCCGCATAGCGCTGGCACACCGACTGGCAGTCGAAGACCTCGTCCGCCGTTCCACAACCGTTGGCCAGCGTCGTGGCGGTCGCGACGATCGCGGCCATGAACGCCGACGCCAGCAGGGTCGCCTTGATCTCTTTGGTAAAGAGGGTCTTTCGCATCTGGTGCATCTCCTGGGTACTTCGAACACCGCGCGCTGACTGAGCCTCGCGGCGGGGCAGGCCCACTTCATGCGCCATGCCACGCCCAGCCCCGCACAGGCCCCGTCGCTGCCGGGCGTAGCGAGAGGTTGGTTACGCGCTCCTCCCGCCTTGCGCCGCGTGGTTACGGCCAATACCCTGATGCGCGACGCGCTTCGGAGGTCATCCACACATGCTTCATGGTCCCTACATTGCAGCGGCCGGCGCGCACCAGACGGCGGAACCACCGTGCAGAGCCCCAGTCGTGATCACTAGCCAGTCGGAACGCCGGCCCGTGCGCGCGCGACGGTGAACGTGACGACCTCACGCCCTCTCCTCGAAGCGGCGGTGGCTGCCATCGCCGGCGGTCTGGCCGGCTTCGTCATCGCCAGTGTGATCGGCAGCGTCCTGGGGCGGCTGGCGCCCCGGCACGCCGTGACCTTGCACCGCCTGCTGCGGATGCCCGGCGCGCTGGCGACGCCTCTGCTGGTGGTCAGGATCCTGGATCCCGAGGCAGCCTGGGCGGGGCCCTTGCGCCAGCCGGCGGCGCACGCGGAACACGTGGCGCTGATCATCGCGCTCGCCTGGCTGCTGCTGCGGCTGATCTCGGCGGCCGAGTTGCTGCTGGTCGACCGGCTGGGGACGCTGGACACGCCGCCCTCCGCCTCGCGCAAGGCGCGGACGCAGATCGCGCTGCTGCGGAAGTTCCTGGGCGCGCTGATCGGCATCGTGGCGGCGGCGCTGATCCTGATGAGCTTCACCGCCATCCGGAACCTGGGCACCAGCCTGCTCGCGTCCGCAGGCGCGGCGGGCGTCATCTTCGGCATCGCGGCCCAGCGGTCGATCGGTAACGTGGTGGCCGGGTTCCAGATCCTGTTCACCCAGCCCCTGCGCATCGATGACTCGGTGGTCGTCGAGGGCGAGTCGGGCACCGTCGAGGAGCTGACGCTGACCTATGTCGTGGTGCGCCTGTGGGACTTCCGGCGGCTGATCCTGCCCATCACCTACTTCATCGAGAAGCCGTTCCAGAACTGGACGCGGTCATCGACGAACATCCTGGGGACGGTGTTCTTGTGGGTCGACTTCGACACCGACATCGACGAGCTGCGGGCCTTGTTTCTGAAGATCGTGGGGCAGAGCAAGCTGTGGGATCGCGTGACGGCCAGCCTGCAGGTGACGGACGCCTCCGACGCGGGGCTGCAGCTGCGCTGCCTGCTGAGCGCCTCCGACGCCGGAAACCTGTGGAACCTGCGCTGCGAGGTGCGCGAGGCGCTGGTGAAGTCCGTACGGGCCTCGGGCAAGTCGATCTGGCCGCAGCGGCGGGTCCGCGGCGTGGATGGCCCGGCGGACCCGCACCAGGGCGGCCCGGCATGAGACGGTCGGCCGCGGTGGTCATCCTGGTTTTGCTGGCCGGCAGGGTCGCGCGGGCGCAGCCGGCCGCGGGATCGGCGCTGGATCCATCTGCCTTGCCCGATCTCGGGCCGCCTCCGCCCCCGGCGGAGCCTATCCGGCCCGTGCCGTCCGTCCCCGAGACAGGACCCGTCGGCCCCCCACACCCGGGCGCCAAGGTGTCGACCCCGGCCGTCGAGCTGCTCTTTCACGCGGATCTGGACGGAAGGCTGGCCACGCCGGCCTGCGCGGGCACACCGCCGGGCGGCGCGCCGCCCACCTACGCCGCGTTGATCGGTCGTCTGACCGCCCTGCGGGCGGCGGCCACCGGCGCCGAGGCCACGGCCCCGGTGACGCTGCTGGGGGGAAACTTCGCGACGCCGGATCTGTTCGGCGCCACGTTGATCGAGCGCGGGAGGGAGGGGATCGACGCGCTGGCGGGCATCCTGGCCCCCGCCCACTACGACGCCATCGCGCTCGGTCACCATGAGCTGTCGCTGGACAAGGTTTCGCTGGGCCAGCTGGTGACGGCGCTGCAGGCGCAAGGGACGCCGGTCCTGGCCACGAACCTGCGCTGTGACAGTCACGCGCGCGGCATCTGCCCCGCCGTGCAGCCGGACGTGCTGTTGAAGCGGGGCGATGTCCCCGTCGGCGTGGTGGCGACGATCTCACCGGCGGTGATCCCGGGGATCCCGCCCTCGTTGTTGAAAGGCCTGACCCTGGACGATCCCGCGACCGCGGCGCGCGCGGCCATCCAGCGGTTGCGCAAGCGCGGGGCCCGGGTGGTGGTGTTGATGGCGCAGGGGCCCCGCGACACGACGGCGCTGGATCGTGTGGACGCGCTGTCGCGGCAGCTGGCCGCCGCCCCCGCGGACGAACGGCCCGACATCATCCTGGCGGGTGGCCTGGCGGGCGATCTGGGCGATCGGCCGGTGCGCACGTTGCGCCGCGACGGCGCCGCACCCATCGCGGGCTCGCCGACGGGCGCCGGCGGGCTGACCCGCGTCCGCTGGGCGGCGGCGCCCGATCCGGCGACGCCGTTCTCGGAGCCTCTCGTGATCGACACGATTCCCAGCGCAGGCGCGGTGCCCGACGAAGTGACCACGTCGCGCTTGCGTGCCCAGCTGGCGACGGTGTGCGCCGCCTACGGAAAGGCGGTCGCGCCAGCCGGTATCCGTGGCGTGCTCACGCGGGAGGCCTTCACCACTTACATCCTCGAGGTGATGAGACGGCGCGCCCGCGCCGAGGTCGCCGTCGTGAACCGACTGTTCGTCAAGGGCGCGGCCTTCCCCCTGAGCGGGCCGCTGACCCGCGCCGAGCTGTACCGCGCGCTGCCGTTCCGGGCCACCGTGGGCGTGGCGCGCGTGGCCGGCGGGGTCGTCGATTCGGCGCTGGGACCGGCGCTGGGCAGCGATCAGTTATCGGCGGTGGGGTTGACCAAGGGTCCGGGCGGCGTCGCCGTGAACGGCCGGCCGCTCGACAAGGCGCGCGCCTACCGCGTCGCCACCATCGCCTTCGTCGCGAACGGCGGCGACGGCCTGCTGCCGGCGGGCGCCTTGCCCTGGCACCCGCTGCCGGGCGAGCCGGACCTGCGTGATTTGGTCGAAGACTTCCTGGCCCATCACACCGCCGATCGCGACGGCGATCCGACGATCGATCCGCGCACCGACTTCGGGCGCCCGGTGGCCGAGCGCCCGCTGGTCGTGGCGCTGGGCGATCTGGGGCTGGACCTGTCGTCGACGTCCATCGCGAACGCGCCCGCCTATACCGACACCCAGCTGGTGCGCGCCACCCAGCTGGCCGTCACCGGCAACGCCACCGGCCTGCTGCAGGTGCGCGACCGCGTGCACGAGGCCGATCTGCGTCTGGACCTGAAGTACGGCTGGTCGCGCAATCAGCCGGTCGGTTCCCCGCTGACGTCTGGCGAGACGGCCGACCTGATCACGTTCTCGGGCGTCTACAACTTCCGCGGGCTGCGCGGCTCGGATTACTTACTGAAGCGCACGGTGCCGGATCCCTTCGTGCGCGTGCGCCTCGAGTCCGAGTTCACGCGGCCGGCGGTCACCGCCACGCAGACACGCACGTTCCACCACGCCCAGATGACGAACACCGCCGGCGTGCTGTTCGCCGTGATGCCGAAGCTGCGATTGCGCGCGGGCGCCGGCGCCCAGGCCGAGCTGCTGGCCAGCGGGGCGGACGGCGCCTGGCAGCCGGTCCTGGAGGCGGGCGGAACCCTGGATCCCGTCGCCATCGCCACGTTCGGCCCGCTGGCCGTGAAGCTGGAGGGATTGGTGGACTACGACTTCGTCGATCCCACCGGCCTGCGCCAGCACGAGGTGCGCGGCACCACGAAGCTGTCGGTGCCGCTGCTCCCCACGCTGTTCATCACCGTCGGCCTGGACGTCTTCGCCGTGCAGCGCGAACGCCAGGGCTGGGGCACGTCGGCCGACGTGGTGGCCGGCATCCGCGTGCACCGCGACCTGGCGTACCAGGGATTGTAGGGCTCAGCGGGCGACGGTGGCGCCCGAGCCGATGGCGCCGTGCCCGATCTCCCCGCGGCGGAGCTTGCGGTACATGTCCAGCGACTGGCGCAGGATGGCCAGCGCCTCGGCCGGGCCCAGGATGTCCTCCACCACGACCGTCTTGTTCTCCAGAACCTTGTAGTCCTGGAAGAACCGCTTGATCTCGCGCCCCACGTGGGCGGGCAGCTGCTGGTGATCGGTGTAGTCGCAGAAGGCGGGGTCGCGCACGCTGACGGCGATGATCTTGTCGTCCACGCCCTTGTCGTCGCGCATCCGCATCAGGCCGATGGCGCGCGCCTCGACGATGGTCAGGGGATAGACGGGATCCTGCCCCAGCACCAGCGCGTCCAGGGGATCGCCGTCGTCGCAGAAGCTGCGCGGGACGAAGCCGTAGTCGGCGGGGTAGTGCACGGCGCTGTACAGGACGCGGTCCAGGCTCAGCAGGCCTGTCTCCTTGTCCAGCTCGTACTTGTTCTTGCTGCCCTTCGGGACCTCGATCACGACGGGAAAGGCGCCGTCAAGCTGATGATCGTCAACGTAAATGTCATGCCAGGGATGCACGGCCCTTCCTTACCAGATCCGCGGTGTCGAGCCCGTAAAATCCGTCCCCTAAAAAAGAGAAAGGTCCGGCGCCCCCGCGGGACACCGGACCTCTCGGACTTGCAAAAGGGCTGGGTCAGCCCGCGGTGTCGATCTTGTGGTCCTTCGTCTCGTGAATGTAGATCACGCTGACGATCACGGTGATGACGCTGACCGCGATGGGATAGATCAGGCCGGTGTAGATGGCCCCGGCCCCGAAGCTGTCCTTCGCCCACTGGGACGCCGTCACGGCCGTCGCGATCAGCGGCAGGAAGCCGCCGAACCAGCCGTTGCCCAGGTGGTAAGGCACCGACATCGAGGTGTAGCGGATCTTGGTGGGGAACAGCTCCACGAGGAAAGCGGCGATGGGGCCGTACACCATGCAGACGTACACCATCTGCACGCACAGCAAGGCGATCATGCCGACCCAGTTCAGGTCGGCCGGGTTCGCCTTGGGCAACATCATCGGGTTCGAGAACGCCTTCATGCCCATGTAGATCGGCACGTAGGTGATCGCCCCCAGGATGCAGCCCGCCAGCATCACCTTCTTGCGGCCGATCCTGTCGGACAGCTTGCCGAAGTAGACGAACAGCGGCGTGGTGATGAGCAGCGCCACCGACATCAGGATGTAGGCGTCCTTCCAGCCGATCTTCAGCACGCTTTGCATGAAGGTCAGCGCGTAGAACTGGCCGGTGTACCAGACCACGCCCTGGCCAGCCGTCGCGCCGAACAGCGCGATCAGCACGTACTTCAGGTTCGGCCACTTGGTGAAGCTGTCACGGAGCGGGCTGGTCGAGACCTGCCCCGTCCGCTTCAGCTTCGCGAACAGCGGCGACTCCTTCATCTTCAAGCGGATGTACAGCGACACCGCCAGCAGCAGGAACGACATCAGGAACGGAATGCGCCAGCCGTACTCCTTGAAGTCCGCCTCGCTGAGCAGGCTGCGGGCGGTGCCGATGACGCCCATGCTGACGAAGAAGCCCAGCGTGGCCGTCGTCTGGATGAACGCGGTGTAGTACCCGCGCTTCGAGTCGGGCACGTGCTCGGCGACGTAGGTGGCGGCGCCACCGTACTCGCCGCCCAGCGCCAGGCCCTGCGCCAACCGCAACGCCACCAGGATGACAGTGGCCAGCACGCCGGCCGACGCATAGGTCGGCAACACGCCGACCAGCGCCGTGCTGAGACCCATGGTGGCCATGGTGATGAGGAAGGTGTACTTGCGACCCACCAGGTCGCCGATGCGACCGAACACGACTGCGCCGAGCGGGCGGACACCGAACCCGGCGCCGAACGTGGCCAAGCTGGCCAGGAGCTGCGTGGTGGGGTTGCCCTTCGGAAAGAACAGGCCGCCGAAGAACACGGCCAGGCTTCCGTACAGATAGAAGTCGTACCACTCGAACAGCGTGCCCAGCGACGCCGCAAAGATGATGCGTCGCAAGCTCGAAGGGTCGATGGCGGTATCGCTACCGCCCGCCCCCTCCGCTGCACCGGTCGTGCTCATCGACATGTCCTGCCTCCTATTGTTCGCCTAGTAGAAGTAGAGCTGCCACTGCAGATCGATCTGGTTCACGGCCTTGGGTGCGCCATCGACCTTGACGTACTGGTACAGGGTCTTGAGGTTCATGTTGTGGCCGTACGGCCACCAGTTGATGCCGCCACCGTAGCGTGCCGTCTTCGTGACCGCGCCGGTCGTCGACGTGGCATCCAGGTACTCGGCCCGGACCAGCGGGTTGATCATGGCGTTGAAGTTGTAGCCAACCTCGCCCATGACCGCCCACTCCTTGGGCAGGTTCACGAAGCCGTCGCCGTTCCAGTGCGCGTAGTTCGCCTGCAGCGTGAACACGCCGGGGCCCATCGGCATGTCGGTGAACACGTCACCCGCGAAGTACTTGTAATCGCCCTGGATATCGGCCGATCCGCCGATGGACAAGACCTTCTTCGCGCCCAGGTAAGTGCCCGAGTAGAAGAAGCCAGATTCCGCGTCGAGCAGGTTGATCTGCACGCGACCGGTGGCGCGGAAGAAGTTGTGCGACGCGATCCGATCATCCGTCTGCGGCTGGCGGAGCCCCTGGAACAGGCCAACGCGGTACTCGACCAGTCCACCGGCAAGAAGGCCGCGCAGCTGGACACCGAGGTCCCGCCCAACGGGCGCCGTCCCGCCGAACACGTTCGAGTGCAGGAACGAGTTGGCGTAGTAGTCCAGGCTGTAAAGCGTGCCGGCGCCCTGCACGGCGTTGTGGGCCATGGGAGGCAGCATGAAGCCGGCGTCGATCTTGAAGGCGTCCTTGAACTCGCCCTCGATCGGCCTGGCGGTGATGAAGGCGTCCTGGATGTACATGCCGGGCCCGCCCTTGTTGTTCGTGTAGGGCGTCGGATCCGTCATGGCGTTGGGATTGCCTTCGGGCGTGGCCAGGAACAGATTCGGATAGTCGGTGTCCAGGAAGTAGTCGATCTTCCCGAACAACGTTCCGCCCACCAGGATGCGGGTGCGGCGGAGGAACAAGTTCTGTGACAGACCGTCTACCCCCTGCGTGGCGCTGGTGGCCGTGCGATAGGCCGGCTGGAACAGCAGCCCGATGCGGATGGAGTTTCCACTCGCGTCGATCTTGAATGGCGCGAAAGGTGACGATGAGGCGGACGGCGCCGGCGGAGGCGGAGGCGGCGCGGGAGGCGGCGGCGTTTCGACGACAGGGACCGCGGCCGGCGGGGCCGCCACCGGAGCGTCGGCGGCGGGGGGCGGCGCCTCGGGCGGCGGCGCATCCGCGGGTGGCGGCGTCTGGGCGCGGGCTGTCCCCGCGACCGACAAGGCGGCGAAAAGTGCGAACGAAGCGTATCCAAAGCGACGGACCATGTGTCTCCCTCCCGTTGTGTCGCCGAGGGGTGGCGACGACCCTTGCGACTGCTTACGAGTGAACTGCTATTTAAATTTTGCCGATGGGCGTCCGGGGGAACGGCGAGCGGCCTGCTACTGGGGCGACGACAACGCTGAATCGGGCAATTGGCTGGGGGGCTTCTTGTCTACGACGTTGCGACCTGCGACCTCACGAGCGGCCCGGCGAGATCGAAGACACGTGATCTCGTCCTGGCTGCGCGCCAGGGTACATCAGTGTCGCGACCACGTCACCGGCCACCCTACACATTCCCCCCGGCCCGCAAATCATCGTGACGCGAACCGGCCATGTGAAGCCGTGCGCATGAACGCAGCGGGCACAGACGTCGCAAGCCCACGATTTCGGCTCACGGGCAGGCAGGCGGCCCATCAGCGCGTGCCGGTGGGCGTCTTCAGCGACCGGCGAAGGCGTCCAGGATCCCCGCCACCATGGGCTTCGCGCGGTAGTCGGCGTCGAACGGCAGCGGGTAGTGCGGAGGCTGCCCGCGCAGGGCCCCCCAGCGCGGGCTGTTCAACCAGGAGTAGCGGTCGGTCAGGCCCCAGAAGGTGATGCCCGAGCAGCCCTCGACCGCCAGACAGGCCGCCACGATGTCGTGGGTCAGCGTCCGCTGCCGGTCCAGCTTCTGATCGATAGAGCCCGCGATCTCGCCCACCGCCACGTCCATCTCGGTGAACTCGACCTTGACCCCCAGGGCGGCGAAGCGCTGGAGGTTGGCGCGGATCCGCTCGGGCGCCGGCCAGTGGCGGGGATCGACGTGCATCTGCAGGCCGACACCGTGGATGGGCACCCCGCCCTCCTTCAAGCGCTTGACCAGGGCGAAGGCGGCGTCCGACTTGGGCGTGCCGGTGCCTTCGATCTCGTAGTCGTTGTAGAACAGTTGCGCGTCCGGATCCGCCTGGTGGGCGGCGCGAAACGCGTCGTCGATGAACGAGGGCCCAAGGGTCGAGAAGGGCGAGTCGGTGCGCAGGCGGCCGCTCGGCCCATCGGCGAGCGCTTCGTTCACGACGTCCCACTGGGCGATCTTCCCTTTCCAGTGACCCGCCACGCCCTGCACGTGACTCAGCATCGCGGCGTGCAGCGCTTCGCCTGACAGGCCCTTCACCCAGGGCGCCAGCTGGGAGTGCCAGACCAGGGTGTGCCCGCGGACACGCATGTGATTCTCGGCGGCGAACGCCACCAGCGGCTCGGCGGCCTGGAAGGCGAACTGGCCTGGTTGCGGCTCGACGATCTCCCACTTCATCTGGTTTTCGGGTGTCAGCGAGTCGAAGTTCGCCGCCGCGGCCTCTCGAAAGGCGTCGTCGTGCAACTGCGCCGGTTGCAGCGCGCAGCCGATGTGACGCCCCGTCGGCGCCGCGGCCTCGCGCAAGGGCCGTACTTCGGCGCCGCTCAAGCGCTTTCCGCCCGCAGGGACGGTTGGCTTCGCCTCGGGAGGCAGGATGCACGCCACCAATCCGGCGCATCCACCCGCCATGAGAAACGCCGGCAGCCAGCGGACCGGGCGGCGCGACGAAGCCGGTCGGGATGAAGAAGCAGTGACACACGGATGTGACGGTTGCGTCATGGGAAGGCTCATCTATTGCACGATTCTCCCACCCCGTCGCGCCGACACAACCCGCCGGGCGGTCACATTTTCCCGGAACGAAACGAATGAGCGCGCGGTTCTTCCCAATTCCGGTGGCCCGGGTTCAACCCCGCATTCGACGGAGCCAAGTCCGGGCTTGGTCTATCGTGCGACTGCTCCCGACGACGGTGTGCGGGTCACGCCTCCGTCGCTGCGCCGCCGACCGGAGGTTCTCCACAGGATGCGCGACGTGCGCACACGCCCACACAGCGCCTTCGTCCGTTGATGATCATTGGTCCATTGGTCAACGGACGAAACAATCCAATGGAAGGATTTCGTTCGCCGGAGATTCTTCTGGACAACCGCGCCGGGTTCAGAAACGACCTTTCTCTGCGAGGATATTTGTATCCTGGTTCGCTTTTCGGGGACGGGAATTCACTTGACACTCGTGGCGCCCCCGATACGATTTCGGCTGTCTTTTGGCTTAAAACACTTTTCCGACGGAGGGCTGCCTAATGGCTGAGAAAGTGGCGAAGTTGAGTGTGTCTCGGGAGAAGGACTTCATGTACTACGTCAAGGACGGCGCGGTATGGAAGGTCCAGCGCAAACAGCCGGGGGTCCAGAAGGGGAAGCCAGAAAAGGTCGTAGACGGCAACTTCCAGATGGACACGGACTTCATCTACTTCGTGGACAAAGATGGAGACGTCTCGCGGGCGAAGCGCGCCGTCGGTGGCCAGAAGCGGAAGAAGAAGGGCAAGACCGCCGCGGCGCCGAAGAAGGCGGCCAGGGCCAGCAAAGCGGCCAAGAAGCCCGCGAAGAGACCGGCAAAGAAGATCGTGAAGAAGCCGGTAAAGAAGGCCGCAAAGGTCGTCAAGAAGGCCAAGAGCGCGGCCAAAGGCGCTGCCAAGGGTGGCGGCAATAAGGGCAAGAAGAAGGGACGTTAGCCCTCGCGCAATCCGCGCTGAAGTTCGAGCCAACAGACTCGAGAAGCCGTAGCAGCAGACCGGGGATGCGTGAACACGTCCGCATCCCCTTTTCTGCGTCCGCGCTGGTCCGCGGGGCACGCCGGTCCGGCGCGCCCCGCTCGTCTCCTAGCTTTCCCGCTTCTTCTTCGCCGTCTTCGCCGTCTTCGCCTTCTTCGCCGTCTTCGGGCCGCCGGGGCGGCTGCCGCCGGTCTGGCTACCGGTCTTCTTGCCGCCTACCTTCCCCTTGACGGCCGCCGGAGCGGCTGCCACCGCGGCGCCCTCGGCCACGGGCGTCAGTTCGTTCCGCCAGATGAAGCCGAACTCGTAAAGGACGTAAACGATCCCAACCAACGTGATGGCGGACATCAACGTGTATTGCTCCGCCAACCACGTGGGCATCAAATGGTTCAACCGGTTCCAGAACGGCCCGTTTGACGGCAAGTATTGCGTGGGTGCCATGTCGGCAAAGCCGGTCCCCGCCGTGATTGCCAGCAAGGCCAGCCCCACCTCCTGACGCTTGGCCCATAACAGCGCCGGTACGATCAGGAACGAGTAGTAGTAACAGGTCAGTTCGGGGATCACGGCGATCAGGATGGCGGACAGCGCCGCCGACTCCCAGGCCGCGAAGCCCCGCACCGCCGCGTACAGCAGCGCCATGAAGGCCAGCACGCCGGCCCAGTACAGCCACTCGCGCTGGTGGAAGGTGCGCAGGCGGGCGTCCTTCCAGTCCTTCCACGGATCCTCCAGGCGGTCGGTGCGCAGCAGGTAGGTCGCCTCGGTGTCCTTGAAGCTCATCACCGTGCGCCAGCCCATGTAGTTCGTCAGCGGCGTGGAGGTGTGCTTCTCGGAGTTCTTCAGGAACGCCTTGTACGCGCCGGCGCCGCCGCTGATGGGGATGCTGAGCGGAACCAGCGTGGCGACCGCCAGCATGCCGCCCAGAATCAGGCGCAGGTGCAGGCGGTCGACCTTGCGGAACATGGACGGTAGCTCGCGCGGCGGGAGGCGCTGCGACCATGGGCGCCCCTTCGTCTGATCCAGCAACTGCTGAACCACCACGAACACCGGGCCCACGAACAGGAACACCGGAAACACGCGCAGCAGGCCCGAGTACATCATCAGGAAGCCGCCCGCGACCGGCTTGCCCTTCTTCACCAGGCACACGCCCGCGGTCATGTGGAACAGCCAGTCCCAGCGCAGATAGGCGCCGCCCGTCCAGTAGAAGCGCGAGGGGAAGTTGGTGGCGAACACCGCCAGCGCCACGCACAGCGTGCGCCAGCCGAACGCCCACCAGATCATCCCCGCCATCCCGAAGATGAAGAAGGGATCGATCAGCGTCAGCGCCCACATCTGGTTGATGCTGGCGGGGCTCAGGCTGGCCAGCGTGGTGCCCAGGATGTTCCACACCGGCGTGGCGTTGAACCCGTGATCGGTCTGCGACTCTTCCCAGCGCTTCACGCCCTGCCGATCGCGGAAGAACTTGATGTCCTGCTTGAACGCCTCCCACCGGGCCGGCGTGAAGTGGCTCTTGCAGTTCTCGGGGTGCGCCAGGATGTCCGCGGTGCTGCCCAGCACGTTGGTGCGCAGGTTCATGATCTTGCGCAGCTCGACCCGCCGCCGCAGGTTGGGATCCTCCGAGTCGGCGAGCGACGAGCACTCGTAGAGGCGGTCGTAGCCCAGCTCTTTGAAGTACTTCGAGCCGACGTAATAGTGGTACGTGTCCCAGAAGTGGATGTAGTTGCCGAAGTGGAACTTGCCGAAGTTGAAGTAGGCGAAGAACGACAGCACGCCCACCAGCACCAGCAGCCGATCACGGACGTTCCGCACGAGCAGGCTGAGCGACCAGGTCGCGATCCCGACCAGCGTCAGCAGGAACGTCGAGACCGGGTGGGGCTGATCGCCGGGCAGGAAGCGGGGCCCGGCCATGAAGAACAGGCCCACGTGGACGATCAGCGCCAGGCCCATGATCAGGTTCTCGACGGCGGGCGGCAGCTTGTCTTCCTTGCCGCCGGCCTTCCACACCCGCCAGCCCCAGTACAGCAGCCCGAAGGCGAAGAACGCCAGGCACATCTCGAAGCGGGCGCTCGGCTTGTCCTGCCACCACTCGAACTTGTACCAGGGTGGCTCGACCACGATGGCGGCCGGAGCGTCGGTCACCTTCATCGCCGGCGGGAACGGGTACGGCGCCTGGCAATAGGCGGCGAACTCGGACACGGAGAAGTACCCGTCGCCGACGCCTTCGCCGGCGCGCAGGTAGCGCACCGTCACCGGCGGAAACTGCGCCGAGCGGCCCCGCAGGCCGTGGCCTCGGTCGGCGACGTTGTCGATCTCGACCAGCATCTTGAAGCTGGTGGGCGCGCCGTCCAGCGAGCCCATGATCTTGTACGTATCGTTGGCGTCCGCCTGGATGTAGACCGCGGAGATCGGCGTCGGTTCGCCCAGGTCGTAGGTCACCGAGCCGGCGCCCGTATCCAGCACGACGCCGACGGGGGCGTCCCACTGCGTCCCCTCGGGGCCGATGGCACCGTCGGTGATCAGGGCCGAGTTGCCCTTCACGTCCTGCCACTGCCACGGCTTCTTGCCCAACAGCAGGTTGTGCGTGTCGCAGGCCTGGGCCCGCGCCACCCCTTCCCCGAAGCCGGCCAGGCAGCCGGCGAGCACACTGATCCCCACAAAACAGGCAACTTCCAATCGACGCATCGGGCGGCAGCCTAGCAATGAAGCTCGGAACCCTCAAAGGGTTCCGAACCTCCCGCCATGGGTCTACGGCGGCACAGCCGCCTCCGCCCCCACGCGATCCGCTCGGAACCCTCAAAGGGTTCCGAACCTCCCGCCATGGGCCTACGCCGGCCGACGCCTCCGGCCGAAAGGCGATTCGGGTATTCTCCGGGGCCGCGTGTCCAACTGGTCCGAGCCCCGGGCGCTGCTGCAGCAGGAGTGGCCTGCTTTTCGCACGGTCCTGAACCGGATGTTTCGCCCGGACGGCGGCGACCTGACCGAGGAGCTGCCGCTGCTGTTTCACGGGCCCCACGGCCGGCCCGCGCTGGAGAACGCGCGCATCATCACCGGCGCCGGCGGCGCCATCGTGGCCCACGCCGGCTGGACGCAGCGCGAGGCGATGGTGCTGCGCCGGCGGGTGCGGATCGGCTTCATCGGCGCCGTTTTCACCGATCCGGCGTTCCGCCGGCAGGGCCTTGGCACGCGGGTCTTGCTGGACGCGCTCGGGCGCGCCCGGGCGGGCGCCGATCTGGTGCTGGCCTCCGGCGACCGCGACCTGTACCGCCGCCAGGGCTTCGAGCCCGTGGCCCCCCTGGCACGCTATCGGCTTCCCGCCCCCCACGGCGCCGGGGCCGCCGTCAGCACGCGCGTCATGGCCCCCGGCGACGTTCCCGCGGTCGCCGCGCTGTACGAGCGCGAGGACGTCCACTTCCAGCGCTCGGCGGATGACTGGGCGGCGCTGCTCCGCGCCGGCCGCCTGGTCGACGCGCCCGCGTCCTTCTCGGTCATCACGCGCGGACCGCAGGTGACCGCCTTCGTCGCCACCCAGAACAGCTCGGCCCGCCCGGACGGCTCGGTCCGGCCCCGCCGTATCCTGGAGATCGCGGGTGAGCGCGAGGCCGTGCTGGCGGCCGCCCCGCACCTGGCCGACGAGCTGCTGGTCCCCTCGTATGACTCCGCCACCATCGGCCTGGCGACGGCGCGCGGCTGGTTCCGCACCACCCGGCAGTTCCCGGTCACCGCCGAGCCCTTGACGGCCGTCGCCCGTTTGGTGCCCTGGTACGGCCTCAATTACCTATAAGATTCGGCCGTCCCATGAGCCCCACCATTGCCCTGATCGTCACCGCCGCGCTGGTCGTCGCGAACGGCTTCTTCGTCGCGGCGGAGTTCGCCCTGGTGAAGATGCGCCCCACCCGGCTCGAGCAGCTGGCCAAGGAGGGCCGCCGGCAGGCCCGCCTGGTCGCCGGCATGAGCAAGCAGATCAACGACTATCTGTCCGCCAGCCAGCTGGGCATCACCGTGGCCTCGCTGATGCTGGGCTGGCTGGGCGAGCCCGCCTTCGCGAAGCTGCTGCGTCCGCTGATGGAGGGGCGCTGGGGGCTGCGCCCGTCCACCGTGCACACCGTGGCGGCCGCGCTGAGCCTGGTCATCATCACGTTCTTGCACACGGTGATCGGTGAGCTGGCGCCGAAGGCGCTGGCGATCCGCATGACCGAGCCGGTGGCGCTCTGGTCGGCCCTGCCCTACCGCATCTTCTACCTGGTCACCACGCCGCTGACGTGGGCGCTTCGCACCAGCTCGGCGCTGCTGCTGCGCCTGCTGCACCTGCCGGTGGCGTCCGAGGCCGAGATGGTGCACTCGCCGGACGAGCTGCGCCTGGTCCTGCAGCACGTGGAGCTGGATCCGGGCGCGCGCCGGCTGATCGATCGCGTGTTCGACTACACGCACCGCATCGCGCGCCACGTGATGATCCTGCGGCGCGACGTGGTGACGCTGGTGGCGGGGCGGCCCTTCGAGGAGAACCTGCGCATCGCGCTGGCGAACCAGTACACGCGCTACCCGCTGGTGCACGCGGACACCGATCGCGTGGTCGGCTACGTGCACATGAAGGACATCCTGCAGGCGCTGGCGTCGGGGAAGCGCCCCGAGTTCATGCGCGACCTGGCACGCGAGCCGATCTATGCGTCCGAGGAGACGCGCCTGGAATGGCTGCGCCGTGAGTTCCAGCGTCGCCGTGTCCACATCGCCATCATCCTGGGACCCGGCCACGAGTTCTCCGGCATCGTGACGCTGGAGGATCTGCTGGAAGAGTTCGTGGGCGAGATCCAGGACGAGCAGGACTCGGACGAGATCCCGCCGCTGGTGCGCCACGCCGACGGCACGTTCGAGGCGGACGGCCGCCTGACGCTGGACGTGGCGCGCCGCGAGCTGAACCTGGATCTGCCGCCGCTGCCGCCCGACGTGGAGACGCTGGGCGGCTACATCCTGACCCAGCTGGCCGAGGTGCCAGTTCCCGGCGACATCGTCACGGCCGCCGGTTACCGCTTCCGCGTGCTGGAGGTGCGCGATCGCCGCATCCGCCGCCTGCGCGCCGAGCCGCTGCCGGCGCCGCCGCCGGATCCGGAGGCGGACCCCGGCGAGGGGTGACGAGAGAAGACGGCAGGACGCCCCTGCTGAGTTGTTGCGGCGCCGCGGTCGCATCCGGGCTACGCCAGCGGAGGCCGTCGCTCATCGCACCAGAACGCCTGCCCGCTGGTTCCTTCCACAGCCCGCCCGACCGAACCTCCTCAATCGAGCGATTTCCCGCATCCGCATCGAGGGACCTTCACTATCTGGGGCGTGGGATCGTTCAGCGGAAAGTAGACCCAATCGCCCACCACCGCTGGCGATCCCAGATCGTTGAACTCCGCCGACTCGTACAGGAGGCGGGCGGGGCCGCCGGCGAGCGGGATCTGGAGCAACTGAGTGCGGGGCAGCGTGGGGTCGGAGGGCACCTTGTTGATGGACACATAGGCATGGCCGCCGGCGACGACCACGAAAGGCTGCAGTCCGACAGTGTTCGCCGATGGACCGAGGAGGTCTCGCGGCACGCCCCCGCCCGGCGGCATCGCCATCACGCTCCTGCCCTCGATCCAGTAGATTCCGGAGGCGTCCACCGCGAACCACGGGGGCGCTGTTCCGTCCGCGATGACCTCGGGCGGTCCTCCTGTCAGCGGGACCCGCATCATGGTGGCGGTCGCCGGCGTCTGGTCGATGTCGCTGTCGTTCGCATAGGCGAAGAACAGCGAATCACCGAACGCGCGCAGCCCCCGCCCGGAGAACGCCGGCACGACGGAGCGCGGGATCCCGCCCAGCTTGTCGACCGCGAACAGGCCGGCTGGCTGGCCTGGTTGTCCGGTGCCGAACGAGGAGTAGAAGATCTCGCCGCCCACGACGACGGCTTCTTCCACGGCGCCCGGCAGCGGCTCCGGGTCTGTCTGGTCCAGCTGGGTGGGCGAGGCGCCCGGAGTGCGGGCCAGCCGCAGAAAGCCCGCCATCTGCGGGCCATCCGGCATCAGGTAGATCGCCTCCTCGTCGGCGGCCAACACGCTGACTCCGTACGTCCGGACGCCGACACCGCTCAGCAGGATGGCGTTTTCTCCCGTCGACTCCGTCAGGCGGGCCACGAGCGGCGAGCCGTCCGCGGCGAACGCCCCGTAGAAGATCTCCTCGCCCATCTGCATCAGGAAGGGGCCGCGACCCACGGACGCCGCGACCATCTGCGGCTGGCAGGTGGCGCCATTGCCCCGACACGAGCCCGATCCAGCTGGATCGGTGCTGGCTGCCGAGCAACCCGCCGCGCCGATGATCACCGCCACCAAGCAGCGAACCGTCACCGCCGCCCTGCGCGCGTCCGCCAACGTCTCCACGGCCGGCAGTCTATCTGTCGGAACAGCGCCTGCCCACTCAGCCGCGCCAGCGCCGGCCGGGCGCGGGGTAACGGGTGGTCAGCACTGGCGTGCCGACACAAAAGGCCGCCGACTGCTTGGTCGTCTTGTGCCCAGGGACAGAATCGAACTGTCCACACATGGATTTTCAGTCCATTGCTCTACCGACTGAGCTACCTGGGCAGGTCCGGGTTTCGGAGTGGCGCGTACAATGCCAATCGCGCCCCGGTAGGTCAAGCCTTCGCGTCGTGGCGGTCGGAAATTCTGCGGCGGCGACCGGGGTGAGCCCGACCGCCGCCGCCGTCGCCGTCGCCGTCGCCCGGGCAACGAAGAGAGGCGATGCCTGACTACGCGCCGCCGGCGCCGGTCGTCCCGCCGGACGAGGCCGTGCCGCCGGTCCCCGACGAGCCGCCGCGACCACTGGCGCCCCCGCGGCCGTTGCCACCGCCGCTCCCCGAGGCGCCGCCAGCGCCCGCCGTCTGGCAGACCTGGCTGCCCATCATGCTTCCGCAGGTCAGATCACCGTTGCAGGTGCGCATCGCGCAGCAGGGCTGACCCGATTCGCCGCACGCGGCGCAGGTCTGGGCGCCGTTGCTGCGCGTGCAGGCGAAGCCCGTCTGACAGGTCAGCGTCCCGCCACCACCGCCGGACATACCACCGGCGCCGCTGCTGGCAGGCTCGCAGCAGGGCTGGCCCGCCGCGCCACACGAGGCGGTGCACATCGAGACGCCGCCGTCTGCGCCGCTGCTGCACCCCAGGCTCGCGCCGCAAGCCATCCCACCCGTGCAGCAAGGATCGCCCGCCTCGCCGCACTTCAGGCAGGCGTTCATACCGGCGCCGCCGCCGTTCTGCACGCAGCCGAGGCCGCTCTGACAGGTGGTCGATCCGCCACCGCAGCAAGGCTGGCCGCTGCCGCCGCAGGTCTCGCACATGCCGCCCGTGGTGGTCGTCGGACCGGCACCGCCGCCCGCGCCCGTGGTGGTCGTCGCGCCCACGCAGGCCGATCCGGACTGACAGACGCCCCCCTCGCAGCAGGCCGCGCCGTTCGCGCCGCAGTTCATGCAGGTGCGGCTGCCGCCGGAGCCCGCGCAAGCCAGGCCGCTGTTGCACGTCGAGGTACCACTGCAACACGGCTGACCTTCACCGCCGCAGGCGGTGCACATGCTCGTCGCGCTCATGCCGGTGCCGCTGGTCTGGCAGGCCAGGCCCGTGCCGCAGCTATTGTTGCTGCAGCAGACCTGACCGCTGGCGCCGCACGCCTCGCACATCCCGCTGGCGCAGCGGGTGGCCGAGGCGGTGCACGTCATCTGCGAGAAACCGCCGCCCGGGAATCCTGTCCCGCCGCCGGCTCCGCCCGCGCCCGTGCCGCCGCCCGCGCCGGTCGCGCCGCAGCAGATCTGGCCGACCGCGCCGCAGGTCGTGCCGGTTCCGTCCTGGCACGAACCGTTGTTGCAGGTGCCGGTCACGCCGTTGCCGGCGCCCGTACAGGTCGAGCCGCTGGCGTGGCACATGTTCCCGACGCAGCAACCGCCATCGTTGCAGCTGTTCGAAGCGCAGCAGCGCTGTCCGTCACCGCCGCAGGTCGCGCCGGAAGCGCCGCCGGCGCTGGCGCCGCCCGTGCCGGCGGTGGTGGCGCCGCCCGAGCCCGTCGTGGTGTGGCCGCCGGTGCCGGACACGGTCGTGCCCCCGCTGCCGGAGGCCGGCGCCGTGCCGCCCGAGCCCGACGTGTTCTTGCTGCTGCTCGAGCAGGCGGCCAGCGCGGCGACCGCGGCGACCAGATACCACGCCGCGCGCGGCGTGTTCGAAGCTTCCAGCTGCCGGGTCCGGGTCAAACGAAGGCTCATCGGCGATCTCCACTGCTAGGTGTTGGCGGTCGGCCGGCGCCATTCGGCAGCTCCAGCCGGCCCGTTGGTGGCGGCGAACCGCCGCTGCCGTCACTCCGCGTGCCGCCCCGCTGTCGATTTGCAGGGCGCTTTCCAAACCCGCCTGGCGCGGGGAAGGCCCCGCCCGCTAAACACCTGGTATTGTTCGCGCGGTCTCGTCCCCGGATTCGCCAGAGGTCACACCAAGATGAGCACAGCGCCCGTGAAAGCAACCGCCCCCGCCTTCGAATACCAGGAACTCCTGCCCGCGGAGCCCCACGACACCCCGTGGCGCCTGCTGACGAAGGAGGGCGTCTCGACGTTCGAGGCGAACGGCAAGACGTTCCTGTCGGTCGACCCCACGGCGCTGACCCTGCTGGCGCGCCAGGCCATGCGCGACATCGCCCACCTGCTGCGGCCCGGCCACCTGGCCCAGCTGGCGAAGATCCTGAAAGATCCAGAGGCGTCGCCGAACGACCGGTTCGTGGCGCTCGAGCTGCTGAAGAACGCCAACATCGCCGCGGGGGGCGTGCTGCCTGGCTGCCAGGACACCGGCACCGCCATCGTGATCGGCAAGAAGGGGCAGTTCGTGTTCACCGGCGGCGGCGACGAGGCGGCCCTGGCCCGCGGCGTGTTCGACACGTACCTGGACGACAACCTGCGCTACTCGCAGCTGGCGCCGCTGGACATGTACCGCGAGGTGAATACCGGGACGAACCTGCCGGCGCAGATCGAGCTCTACGCGACGGACGGCGACGCGTACAAGTTCCTGTTCATGGCCAAGGGCGGGGGCTCGGCCAACAAGAGCTACCTGTACCAGGAGACGAAGGCGCTGCTGAACCCCGACAGCCTGCTGGCGTTCGTCGACGCCAAGATCCGCACGCTGGGCACGGCGGCGTGCCCGCCTTACCACCTGGCGATCGTCATCGGCGGGACCTCGGCCGAGTACACGCTGAAGGTGGCCAAGCTGGCGTCCGCCCGGTATCTGGACGACCTGCCGCCCGAGGGGAACAAGCTGGGGCGCGGCTTCCGCGACCGCGCGCTGGAGGAGCAGCTCCTGGCGGTGGCGCAGAAGACCGGCATCGGCGCCCAGTTCGGCGGCAAGTACTTCTGTCACGACGTGCGCGTGATCCGCCTGCCGCGTCACGGCGCCTCCTGCCCGGTGGGCATCGCGGTCTCGTGCTCGGCGGACCGCCAGGTGCTGGGCAAGATCACGCGCGACGGGGTTTTTCTGGAACAGCTGGAGACGGATCCGGCGAAGTATCTGCCCGACATGACGGGCGAGCAGCTGGCAGGGGAGGTGGTGCCGATCGATCTACGCCGGCCCATGGCGGAGATCCGCGCCACCCTGTCGAAGTACCCGATCCGCACGCGGCTGTCACTGACCGGACCGCTGGTGGTGGCGCGCGACATCGCGCACGCGAAGATCAAGGAGGCGCTGGATCGCGGCGAGCCGATGCCCCAGTGGTTCAAGGACTTCATGGTGTACTACGCCGGTCCCGCGAAGACCCCGACCGGCTACGCGTCGGGTTCCTTCGGCCCCACCACCGCCGGGCGGATGGACAGCTACGTCGATCTGTTCCAGTCGCACGGCGGCAGCATGGTGATGCTGGCGAAGGGGAACCGCTCGCCGGCGGTCACCGCCGCGTGCAAGGCGCACGGCGGTTTCTATCTGGGCTCGATCGGCGGGCCTGCGGCGCGCCTGGCCAAGGACTGCATCACCAAGGTCGACGTGCTGGAGTACCCCGAGCTGGGCATGGAGGCGGTGTGGAAGATCGAGGTGGTCGACTTCCCGGCGTTCATCGTCGTCGATGACAAGGGGAACGACTTCTTCGCCGGGATCAACGACACGGGCAAGGTCAAGCTGCCGGTGAAAGGGTAACGAATGACCGCCTCCGTCTGGCAGTACCCCAAGTGCAGCACGTGCCGCAAGGCGCTGAAGTGGATCGCCGAGCGTGACGTCACGTTCGAGGCGACCGACATCGTCGCCAAGCCGCCCTCGGCGACCAAGCTGCGCGATCTATGGAAGCGTTCGGGCCTGCCCATCGCCCGCTTCTTCAACACCTCTGGCGAGAGCTATCGCGCCGGCGGTTTCAAGGAGAAGCTGAAGACGATGAGCGACGCCGAGGCACTGGCGGCTCTGGCGGCGGACGGCAAGCTGATCAAGCGCCCGCTGGTGGACACCGGCGACGCCGTGCTGGTCGGCTTCGACGAGGCAGCGTACAAGGACGCGTTCGCAGGACGAAGGTGAGGATGAGCCGATCCAGGAATCAATGATGGCGGCCGTTCACTCGCGCCCGCCTGTCACGCCTCCCACCTCGGCCAGTCGTCGTTCGAGGAATCGGCGTTCGGCCTGATTGCTTACCTGCGCCAGCGCCTGGCGGTACGCCACCGCGGCCTCGGGCAGGCGGCCCAGTCGCCGCAGCAGGTCGGCGCGCGCCGCCGGCAACAAGTAGTAGCCCTCCAGCGCGCCGGTGGCCGCGATGGCATCGATGCGGCGCAGTCCCTCGGCGGGGCCCTCCGCCATCGCGACCGCCACCGCCTGATTCAGCGCCACCACCGGCGACGGGTGCGCCTGCAGCAGCAGCGTGTACAGCGCCGCGATCTGACGCCAGTCGGTGTCCGCGGCGCGCCGGGCCTGCCCGTGCAGCGCCGCGATCGCTGCTTGCAACGCGTACGAGCCTGCCGGTCCCATGCGCAGCGCCTCCTGCACCAGCGCCGCGCCCTCGTCGATGGCGGCGCGATCCCAGCGCGCGCGATCTTGCTCTTCCAGCAGGACCACCTCACCGTCCAGGCCCACGCGCGCACCGCGCCGCGCGTCCTGCAGCAGCATCAGCGCCAGCAGCGCGCGCGGTGCGGGGTGCGCCGGCAACAGGTCGACCACCAGCCTTCCCAGACGGATCGCCTCGCGGCACAGCTCACCGCGCACCAGCGCCTCGCCCGAGCTGGCGGCGTAGCCCTCGTTGAAGATCAGGTAGATGACGGCCAGCACGGCGTCCACGCGCTCGCCCAGGTCGCCTGGATCGGGCACCCGGTATGGAATGGCGGCTTCGCGGATCTTCGTCTTCGCCCGCACCAGCCGCTGCGCCATCGTCGGGGCAGGCACCAGGAACGCCCGCGCAATTTGCTCGGTCTCCAGGCCCCCCAGCGTGCGCAGCGTCAGCGCCACCTGCGCCTCCGCGGACAGCGCGGGGTGACAGCAGGTGAAGATCAAACGGAGCCGATCGTCTTCCACGGTCTCCTCCTCTGCCCCTTCGACGCGCACCCGTTCACGCGCGAGCTGGGCTTCCTGCTGCTGCGCCTGCTGCGCTCCCAGCGTGGCCCGCTTTTCTTCGAACAGGCCTGCGCGGCGCAGGCGATCGACGGCCTTGTTACGGGCGGCGCGGATCAGCCAGGCCCGCGGGTTGTCGGGCAGGCCGTCGGCCGGCCACTGAATCAAAGCCGCCTCCAGCGCCATGGCCAGCGCGTCTTCCGCGAGATCGATGTCGCCCAGCAGGCGAATCAACGTGGCGAGGATTCGCCCTCGCTCTTCGCGGAAGACGCGCGCGACCGCGTCGCTCTCGACGTTCATGGGATCGGGGCCGAGCATACCGGCCCGGCGCGCCTCAGGCGCGCGACGGCCGCGGGTAGTCCTGCGGCATCGGCATCACCGGCCGCACCTCGATCGATCCGGTGCGGGCGCCGGGGATGCGGGCGGCGATCTTGCTGGCCTCGTCCAGATCCTTGGCCTCGACCAGGTAGTAGCCGCCCAGCTGCTCCTTCGTCTCGGCGAACGGACCATCGGTGGTCAGCGTCTTGCCGTCGCGCACGCGCACCGTGGTGGCGGTCGACGTCGGCTGCAGGGCGTCGCCGGCGCGCATGTGGCCCGACTTGATGATGCTGTCGGTCAGGGCCCGGTACTCCTTGAACATCGTCTCGCGATCGGCCGGCGTGATGTCCTTCATCCGGGTCTCGTCGGCGTAGATCAGCAGCAGGTATTGCATAGGAATCTCCTCGGTTTGCGGTGAGACGGACGGCCTGTCCGTATGCACTCAGTCGATCGGGCCCCGCCTGGATCGACAGCTGGAACGAAAAAAGGGACCCTGTCGGGTCCCTTTTTCCTTTCACGTATGCCTTCGACTACAGCCGGCCCAGCGTCCCGCCCCATACCGCGGCAGCGCCCAGCTCCTGCTCGATGCGCAGCAGGCGGTTGTACTTCGCCACCCGCTCCGACCGCGCCAGCGAGCCGGTCTTGATCTGGCCCGAGCGCATGCCCACCGCCAGGTCGGCGATGAACGTGTCCTCGGTCTCGCCCGAGCGGTGCGAGATGATGGTGGTCCAGCCGTTGCGGTGCGCCATCTCGACCGAATCGATGGTCTCGGTCAGCGAGCCGATCTGGTTCACCTTCACCAGCACGCTGTTGCTGGCGCCCTTCTCGATGCCTTCCTTGATGCGCTCGGTGTTGGTGACGAACAGGTCGTCGCCCACCAGCTGCACGCGGTCACCGAGCGCCTTCGTCAGCGCCACCCAGCCGTCCCAGTCGTTCTCGGCCATGCCGTCCTCGATCGAAACGATCGGGAACTGCTCGCTCAGCTTCGTGTAGAAGGCGACCATCCCCTTGCCGTCCAGCTCCTTGCCCTCGCCCTCCAGCTTGTAGGTCTTCGAGCTCTTGTCCCACAGCTCGCTCGAAGCGACATCCAGGCCCAGCGCCACGTCCTTGCCCGGCTTGTAGCCGGCCTTCTCGATGGCGTCGACGATCAGGCTGCAGGCCGCCTCGGCGCCCGGCAGGTCGGGGGCGAAGCCGCCCTCGTCGCCGACCGCGGTCGAAGCCTTGCGGTCGTGCAGCAGCTTCTTCAGCGTGTGGAACACCTCGGCGCCGGCGCGCAACGCCTCGGCGAACGTGGGCAGGCCCTTGGGGACGATCATGAACTCCTGGAAGTCCAGGCTGTTGTCGGCGTGGGCGCCGCCGTTGATGATGTTCATTAGCGGCACCGGCAGCACGCGGGCGCCCGGACCGCCCAGGTACTTGTACAGCGGCTGGTCCAGCTGGATCGCCGCGGCGCGGGCGGCCGCCAGCGACACGCCCAGGATGGCGTTCGCGCCGGCCTTGCCCTTGTTCGGCGTGCCGTCGGCCGCCAGCATGGCCAGGTCCAGTCCCGCCTGATCGAAGACATCGCGACCGGTGACCACCGGTCCCAGCAGCGAGGCGACGTTCTCGCAAGCCTTGCGGACGCCCTTGCCCAGGTAGCGCTTCTTGTCGCCGTCACGCAGCTCCAGCGCCTCGTGCTCGCCCGTGGACGCGCCCGAGGGGACGGCGGCGGAACCAACCACGCCCGTCTCCAGAGTGACCTCGACTTCAACCGTGGGATTTCCGCGCGAATCGAGGATCTCGCGGGCCAGAACGCTCTCGATGATGACCGTGCTCATGGGGCCCCCTTCTAACCGCCCGCCCCGGACCCCGCAAGCCGGACGGCCCGCCACGAACCCGTTTCACGGCGCGCTGCCAAGGTTTCCGGACGGTCAAGGCGCGGGAAAACCAACCCCCTGCTGCTACTATCGCAGCCCCGTGAAGATCCGCGATCTGTTCTCGGCCAAGAAGCCGGTGTTCTCGTTCGAGTTCTTTCCGCCCAAGACCGACGCGGGCATGGCGAACCTGGAGCGCACGATCCGCGACCTGTCGGACTTGCGGCCGAATTACGTCTCGGTGACGTACGGTGCGGGCGGCTCGACCCGGGAGCGTACCGTCGAGCTCGTGACCCGCATCCAGAACGAGCTCGGCATCTGCGCCATGGCCCACTTCACCTGTGTGGGCGCCACCCGTGACGAGATGGGCGTCGTGCTCGATCGCCTGGTGGACGGCGGCGTCGAGAACATCATCGCCCTGCGCGGCGATCCGCCCGCTGGCGCCGAGCGCTTCGAGGTCACGCCCGACGGCTTCGCGCACGCGTCCGAGCTGACGAGCTTCCTGCGCACCCGCTACGGCGACCGCCTGTCGATCGCGGGCGCCTGTTATCCCGAGGGACACGTCGAGTGCCGGGATCTCGACCGCGACATTGCCCACGCGGCCACGAAGGTGCGCGCCGGCTGCGACTTCCTGATCACGCAGCTGTTCTTCGACAACGCCCACTACTTCCGCTTCGTCGAGCGGGCCCGCGCGGCGGGGATCCGCGTCCCCATCGTGCCGGGGATCATGCCCATCGGGAACGTCGCGCAGATCGAGCGGTTCACGAAGCTGTGCGGCGCCACCATCCCACCGTCGCTGTTCGCCGAGCTGGACCGCAGCCGGAACGACCCGGCCGCCGTCGCCGCCCTGGGGGTGGCGCAGGCGACGGCCCAATGCGTCGAGCTGCTGCGCGAAGGGGCGCCGGGCGTCCACTTCTACACGCTGAACCAGTCGCCCGCGACGCGCGTCATCCTGACCGCGCTTCGCGCCGCCCGTCTGGCCTAGCGCCGAAGCTTCAATCCTATTTTGCTATTTACGCGTAAAAGTGTGCGCTTCACGACGCGATTTACCGCGCGATTGACCCTTTGGCGCCGGACGATTCTGCTAGACTGCCCGCCGCGCTGGAGGCTTTTTCATTGCAGCACCCTGGTAGCCCCCGCTTCGTCTTCGTCATCGCGGCGTGCCTGATCGCCCTGGGCGGCAGCTCTGCCCAGGCCAGCCCCACGGACGCCGTGGCCGCCGTCAGCACCGTGCAGCAAGAGAAGACGCCCATGCCGGCGTGGATGAAGAAGTTCGCCGGCTCGAGCTTCGAGCTCGGCAACTACTTCGGTACCAGCGTCTTCTACACCAGTGGCTACACCGACCCCTACGCCTCGACATCGCTCTACCTGCGCCCGAACTACGACCTCGGGACCCGCTTCAAGCTGGCCGTCAGCGCCCGCTTCTACCTGGAGCGCGAATGGACCATGCCCGACAACCCCACCGGGCGTCACTTCTATCCGTATGACGGGTGGCTGTCGCTGGTGGCGCGCAACCTGAAGCAATGGGCCCCCGCCAAGCTGACGCTGGGGGGAACGGCGCGCCTGACGATCCCGATCTCGTACGAGAGCCGGTACGCCCACCTGACGACCGCCGTGACCCTGGGACCGTCGCTGGGCGGCGAGCTGATCTTCGGCCGCAACCCGAACCCCGACAAGCAGTGGCGGTTCTCGTTCCTGACGCTGCTGCAGGTCACGAAGTACGTGCACAGCCAGGACTTCCGCGGCATCACGCCCGGTGACACCAGCAACTGCCGCGACTTCGCCCCTGGCGCCGCCTCGTTCGGCGCCGACGGCGCGCCCGCCGCGTCCGACACGTGCGGCGGACCCATCAACCCTAATTTCGGCGTGCGCTCGGCGGTGGTGCTGGGGCTGGCCCGCGGCAAGTGGACGCTGGGCGTGACGCTGCTGATCGACGACACGGTCCTGCACCAGGTGCCGCCCGACATGTACACCGACGTGCACGCCGTCGATCGCGGCCGCGAAGACGCGACGTGGGGGGTCATCGGCCTGACCTACTCGTTCAACGACCACTTCGCCGTGAACGCCGGCCTGTCCAGCCAGCAACCTGCCCTCGACAGCCGGGTGCAGGGGCTCCGTTTTCCGTTCTTCGATTTCTCGGGCGGCAACGCCAACAACTTCACCCAGGCTTTCCTGAGCCTGACCGGAACGCTCTAGGAGGATGCGATGAGGGCAGTCGTCAATTTCCCGCAGTCGATGAGGCGGTCTGCGGGGCGGCACTTGCTGCTGGCGCTGGCGCTGGGCGCCGCCGCGGGCTGCGGCGGAACCGGCCGGGGCGACATCGACCGCACGCAGCCGGACAAGGTGGACAAGAGCTTCCTGGTCAACGCCGACGGAACACCCAAGGTCTTCTACTACCGGCTGACCGTCACCGACGTACCGCCCACGAACGGCTGGGCCTTCGAGGGCATGCAGTCGGCCATGGACAAGATCTACTTCCAGATCACGCAGGACCAGCTGATCGGCTACCGCGCCTACGACTATTCACCTGGCTCGCAGAACGGCATCACGGGCGGCGCCAACAACACCGACGCGCCGGTGGTCTCGTACAAGATCCTGTCGCACTTCGACGTGAAGCGTGAGTACAACGCCGCCACCGGCGAGCAGACCAACGTCATCAGCGAGAACACCACCGACCGGCCCTGGAACCAGCGCCAGTACATGCGCGTCGACTGGACGACCGACAAGCTGTCGAACCCGTTCATGGACGTGACGGTGATGGCGCCCACCACGGGCAGCACCGTCATCAGCGAGACCGAGCTCACCAACCCGGGCCACGCCATCTACACCAAGGACTATCTGGACGTGACGCTGCAGGTGCAGGCCGTCCCCGACTACGATGCCTGCGCGCGCCTGTTCGCCGATCCCGATGACGTGGGCGCCAGCAACTGCGGCCCTGCCAGCATCAAGCTGCGCGAGTCGTTCATGGCGGTGCAGCAGACCGAGTACGAACCGTTGTCGTACCCCGACAGCCAGCCGCTGCTGGACGCGAACGGCAAGCCCATCTCGATCTTCTGGACCTCGAACGGCCCCGTCCCCTGCGACAGCACGAACCTGTCGAACGGCGGCGGCTCGTACAGCGGCGCCGACTGCACCCAGGCCGGCGCGGACATGTTCTCGAAGTTCGGCTACTTCCGCACCGTCCGGCAGTCCTACGATCCGAAGTACGGCTCGACCGAGGCTGGCCGCACCTACCTCGCGAACCGCTGGAACATCTGGCAGAAGACACTGCAGCGTGACGCCTCCGGGAACCCCATCCCCGACGGCAGCGGCGGCTACCTGCGCATCCCGCTGGAGCAGCGGGCGCCGAAGCAGATCGCCTACTACACGAACGTCGAGTGGCCGGACGACGACCCCATGCTGTTCGCGGCCGCCCAGAGCGCGGTGAACGACTGGAACGACGCCATGAAGCGCACGCTGGCGGGCATCCAGGACACCGCCAAGAGCACCAGCTCGCCGATCGTCCCCGAGGCTCAGGTCGTCGCCGACGCCGCCACCATGCCGGACGTGTTCGTGCTGAAGCAGAACACGTGCAACGTGACGAACGTGACCGCGTACGTGGCGGCCCACCCCGACCTGGCCAAGCAGGTGAAGACGATCGGCAGCGTCGACACCACCACCATCGACAAGACCAACCTGGTCCAGGTCTGCTCGGCCATGGAGGCCCTGACCCAGCCGCTGGATGACGCCGATCCCAACAAGTTCACCTGGCAGCGCGACGGCGACCTGCGCTACTCGTTCATCTACTGGGTCGATCGTCCTCAGGGCGCGGCGTCCGCCCCGTTGGGGTTCGGCCCCATGTCGGCCGATCCCGAGACGGGCGAGGCGATCTCGGCGGCGGCCTATCTGTACGGCGCCGCGCTGAACACCTACGCGCAGTTCGCCGCGGACAGCGTCGACCTGCTGAACGGCAGCCTGTCGACGGACGACCTGCTTTCGGGCAAGCGCATCACCGACATCATGAAAGAGACCGAGGCCAACCGGGCCCAGCGCAACGCCTTCACGCTGACGCCCGAGGCGCGGGCGTACGCGCATGCGCAGGCCACCGCCGGCATGCTGCCCGCGACCGGCATGACACCGGCGCAGGCGCAGGCCAGCGCCGCCCACCCCACCGCCGACTTCACGTCCAGCGTGTTGCCGCGGCTGATCAAGGTCGATCCCGTCAGGTACGACCTGCGGCTGAACGCGCTGAAGGGCACGCCCCTGGAAGCGCAGCTGATGACCGACGACATCCTGGCCGCGTTCGTGCCGAACTACATCCCCGGCCGCACCCACCCGGGTGACGTCGATCCCGCGACGCTGGCCCAGGCCTCGCCCGCGAACTGGATGACCCAGGCCGCCCGCACCGCCAAGCGGGACCGGTTCCAGAAGCTGGCCATGAACGGCTGCGTGATGACGACCGACTTCGCCGACGACGCCATCCTGGGCACCGCCCTGAAGCTGGCGCCGCTGTCGGGCAACGCGCTGTACAAGGCGCTGCGCGCGGCCATCTTCCGCGGCCTTATCGATCACGAGATGGGGCACACGCTGGGCCTGCGGCACAACTTCGCGGGGTCGACGGACGCGCTGAACTACGGAAAGGATTACTGGGCCATCCGCAGCAACGTCGATCCCAGCCAGTGGTCGGCGAACGACATCGACGAGCACCAGTACTCGACGGTCATGGACTATGGCTCGCGCTTCAACACCGACATCAACGGCCTGGGCCGCTACGACTACGCGGCGATCCGCTTCGGCTACGGGCAGCTGATGGACACCATGCCCAACGCCAACGAGGCGGGCGGGCAGCTGACCTACGACATCTTCCTGGGCGACTACACGAAGATCCCCGACATGGTGGGCGGCGTCGACATGGTCGACGACACCGGCGTCATGCGCTACGCCGAGGCGCAGAAGGCGCTGCGCAACGGCTACCAGAACCTGGCCACGAACGGCGGCGCCTTCGGCATCTACCCCGAGCGTCCCTACAAGTTCTGCAGCGACGAGTTCGAGGGGAACCTGGACTGCAAGGTCTGGGACAAGGGCGCCAACCAGCAGGAGATCGTGAACAACACGATCGATCTGTATCGCAACTATTACGCGTTCAACGCCTATCAGCGCGGGCGCGTGGGCTGGGACCTGAACAACTACCTGAACCGGCTGATGAACCGCTACTTCATCCGCTACAGCCAGGCGTTCGAGTTCTATTACTTCTACGCGAACTACTTCCAGAACTCGGTGCTGTCCGACGATCTGCTCTCGGCATCGATGCTGGCGCTGAACGCGCTGGGGGACGTGCTGCAGACGCCCGAGCCCGGCCCCCACTGCGCCACCGACATGAACCCGGACGTGCTGATGGTCTCGAACGGCGTGGGCGACGGCGCCTGCCACAACAACGCCCCCCAGCCGAACATCACGCTGCCCGACGGCAAGCCGTACTACATCGACTTCAGCAGCGACTATTACTACCGCATCACGCGCGCCGGTTCGCTGTACGAGAAGCTGGCCGCGCTGATCAGCCTGACGAACACGTCGTCATCCTTCTTCCGGGTCGACGAGAGCGCGGTCCAGGATCTGTACTCGATCGGCTACTACCGCGTGTTCAAGGACCAGATGCTGAACCTGCTGTCGGGCGTGATCCGCGACGATCCGTCGACGTACGGCGGCTACACGACGAACGGCGTGTACACCCCGACGCCGGTGGTCGACCCGGCCACGTACGGCAAGGTGACGTTCCCCACGCCGCCGTATATGCTTCCCACCACGCAGCGCGTGGACACGCCGGACACGAAGACGATCGAGTACTACGCGCTGCTGCTCGGTATGTCGCAGCTCGACTCGACGTGGGACTCGACGCTGGACTTCTCGAACTACATCAACGTCACGTTGAAGGGTTCCAGCGACGACGTCACCTATCCGGCGGGCACGGCGGTGACCGAGTTCACGCACCCGACGTCGCACCTCACGTACCGGGCCGCCCAGATCGACGCCACTCACCCCGGTATCGGCGTGACGCTGCTAACGGAGATGAACGCCCTGACCGGCGTGCCGGGGACGCCCGGCACCATCCTCCCGAAGTACGGGATGGTGAACGGCCAGCCGCTGCCGGACTGGTACACGGCCAAGGCGGCGGTAGACGCCGCGCAGACGGCCGGCGATCAGGACGGCTACGCAAACGCGCTCGGCATCTTCAACTACGTCGATTCGCTGCTGGCGCTGCGGTCCGACGTGATGGGCGACCTGCGCACCTTCCGGCACGCGTTCACAAACTGAAAGCAAGAACACGCGCCCGACGCGGCCAGGGGCGCGATCTGCAAGCGCAGGTGATCGGGGAGCGCCTCGAATGGGCGCGCCGGTAAAGTTAACTGCGAGCTCTTCAGCGCACGCGCCCCTCACCGCCGGCCCTGCGGGCCGGCTGCCTCCCCCCCTGGGGAGGCGCCAGATGCAGCGCTGCTGTCCGCTGATCTTGGTCGCTGATGTCTCCCACCTCGCCCGCGAAGCGGGAGAGGTCGGCCCGGCAGGGCCGGGAGAGGGCCGCGCAGCGGCCGCCTGCTACTTCGTCTCGATCTCGAACGGCAGGCGGGCCTCGATCCCTTCGCCGGGCCCGAACAGGTACGGACCGATCAGGCGAATCAACGGCCGCAGCGACGCCGCGATCCGTGGCGTTTCCTCCCCTGCCTCGCCCACCTGCGCGAAGCTGGCGATGCGCTTCAGCAGCGAGCCGCTCGGGCGGGGCAGGACCAGCAGGTCGGGCGCCTCGCCGGGGCGCAGCGGGATGTCGGACAGGGCGACGGCGCGATCGATCGCCGCGGTCACGCCGCCCAGCTCGTCCACCAGCCCCAGCGCCTTGGCCTGCGCGCCCGTGTAGACGTGGCCGCGGCCCAGCTCATCGACCCGGTCGACGGTCAACCCGCTGCGCCGCCGGCCGCTGGCCACCGTCGACAGGAACATCTCGTACAGGTGGCGAATCTTCTGCTGCGCGGCCTGGCGCTCCTCCGGCGTCCAGGGGCGGAACGGCAACATCGCATCGGCGTGCGCCCCCCGCGTGGTGACCTCCGTGGACAGCGACAGCTTCGCCATCAACGCCGACACGTCCAGCTTGTAGCCGAAGATGCCGATCGAGCCGGTGGTGGTCGAAGGCTCGGCGAAGATCGCGTCCGAGGGCGCGGCGATGTAGTACCCGCCCGACGCGGCCACGTCCCCCATCGAGACGACGACCGGCTTGCCGGCGGCGCGCACCCGCGCCACCGCCCTGGCGATGACGTCGGACGCGAACGCCGAACCGCCCGGGCTGTTCACGCGAAGCACGACCGCGCGCACCGACGGGTCGCGCCGGGACTCGTCCAGCGCGGCCACCAGCGCGTCCGAGCCAGCCAGTCCGCCGCTGCCCAGCGGCAGCTCCTCGTTGGGCCCGTCGACGATGGCGCCCTCGACAAGGATCACCGCGGCCCGGCGGCCTGGCCAGCGGATCGGCCGCACCGGCGCGCCGTCGGCGTGCCGTTCCAGCGCCAGCGATGGCGCACCGGCCAGCACGCGCACGTAGTCGGCCAGCCCGTCGTCGTCGCGGATGGCGTCGACCAGCCCGGCGCGCTGCGCCTCTTCGGGCGTGAACGTCCCCTTCTGCACCAGCGCCTGCGCGTCCTTCGCCAGGGCGGCCTTCGGCGCGCCCGCCGCCCCCGGCGCTTCGACCGCCCGCCCCACGCTGATCCCGGCGAGGATCCGGCCGTACACGTCGTCGAGCAGCTCGTTGCGGTTGCGCCGCACCGGCTCGGACTGGCTGGTCATCACGAATGGCTCCATGGCGCCCTTGAACTCGGCGATGCGCACCAGATCCAGGCTGACGCCCAGCCGATCCATGGCGGCCTTGTAGAACGTGACCGCCTGGACCAACCCCGCCAGCTCGACGATCCCGGCCGGGTGAATGACGATGCGCTCGCACGCGCTGGCCAGGTACATGTCGCGCGTGCTGGGGAACGTGACGTAGGCGACCACGTGCTTGCCGTTCCGGCGCAGCTCGCCGATCACGTCGCGCAGCTCCTCGATGCGGCCGCTCCCCAGCTCCAGCTCGTCGAGCCCCAGCACCACGGCGGCGATGTTGTCGTCGGTGGCCAGCGCCCGCAGGCGTAGCACGGTGTGCAAGAAGGTGCGATCCGACTCGAGATGGTGCAGATCCAGGCGCACCGCCTTCACGCTGCTGATCGAGGGGACCGTGCGCTGCACGGTGTGGTGCAGAACGAACGAGCCGCCCCATTCAGCGCCCGGCTCGTTCGCGGGGACGAAGGCGCGGCGGGCCGCCAGCGCCAGGCTGGCGTGGTCGAACGCGGCGGCCAGGCCAACGGTCAGCCGCACATCCGTGCCGTCGGTGGCCAGGTTCGGCAGCGGCCGGCGCGGCATCACCTCGACGTCCGAGAAGGCGCGCCAGCCTCCCCCCAGCTGCACGCCGGCGCGGAACCGCGAGCCGATCCGCGACCATGCGTCGTCGCCCAGATGCAACGCCGCCGCCGCGATCTCGACGCGATCGGTGCCGAGCGGGCGCAACGTCAACTCGCCCACCCAGCGCCGCGGCAACGGCGTCGCCGCGCCGGGCAGCCGCGGGCGCGCCAGATCTTCGATGACGAGGCCCAGGGCGGCGCGGCTGAACAGCCGTGCGCTGGCGCCCACGTCGAACGTGTCGGTGCCCCCCACCCCGTCACCCCACAGATGAGCCCACGTCACGCCCAGGCCGAAGTTGCGGCTGCCGGCCGCCAGCCCGAACTGCAGCTTCGTGTACCCGTCGTCGAAGTTGTCCCCGGTCAGGACCCGCTGCACCCCGGCCCCGAAGCCAACGGCCTTCGACAGCGGCACCCCCAGCAACAGCGCGCCCCCCCGCCCCGGCATGGCCGCCCGCGCCCGCCAGCCGTCGACGATCGCCGCCACGTCCGTGTGATCGATCAGCGCAAGCTGCCCCGGATTCAACTCCACCGCCGTGGCGTCACCGTCCCCCGCCCGTATCGCCTCGGGCACGAACACGCCCCGCGTGGGCCGAAAAGAGGCGTCGGGAACGTCGGACAGCGTCTGCGCGTGCGCCGAAGTGACGACCCCGGACAGCACACAGATCCACAGAGAGCGCCGTAGAAAGGTCACGCCCCCCTTTACGGCGCCGCCGGCCCGAGATCCAGGGCCCGCCCTCACTTCCGGCGGTCCGGGGCCGGGCGACGGAGGCAGGCTATAGTTGCGGCATGGAATGGCATCGGCCGCCTCAGGGGCTCTCGGTCCAGGACTTCTTCGAGACCTGGCTACCATCCGCCTATCAGGCCGCCGGCCTGCGCGTTCCGGACAACGCCCCCGTGGTGCGCGCGTCCGTGACCGGCGTCGGGGGCGGGGTATGGGATCTGCACGCCACCGAGGACGCGCTGGTCGTCGGCCGGCCCTCACGCGAGCCGCCCGGGATCTGGGTGCGCCAGACGGTGGACGATTTTCGCGCCACCTTCGACGGCGATCCTGATCTCCCCGCTCTGCTCCCGCCAGGGTGGAGCGCGCTGGACATGCTGTTTCTCGATGCGCGCGAGGCCGATGCCCTGCGCAGCGTGCAAGGCCGGATCGCGCTCGAGCTGGCCGGGCAGCGCGGACGGCGCTGGACCCTGGACATCGGCTTCGGCAAGACGGGCGTGTCCGCCGGCCGTCCCCGCACCACCGTGCGCGTCGACGGCGCCACCTTCGAGGGCCTGCAGTCGGGCACCATCCCGCCCATGCAGCCGCTGCTCGACGGTCGCCTGGTGCTGGAGGGCGACCGCGCCCTGGCGATGCAGCTGCTGCTGCTATTCGGCAGCCGGCTGACCCGTCGCTGACGCGGCCGCCTCGGCCGGCGCGCGCTCCGGTTGCAGCTGGCGCCGCGCCCGCATCAGGTGCCGCTTCAGGCGGGCGTCGCGCGGTGTCTCCGCCAGCGCGCGCTGGTACTCCGCCACCGCGCCGCCCGCATCTCCCTGCGCGGCCAACGCATCGCCCAGCAGCCCGTGCGCGCCCCGGCTGGACTCGGACGGCGCGGTCAGGGACAGCGCCTCGCGCGCCCGGCGCGCCACCTGGTTCCAGTTGTACGTGCTGGTCAACCGCGTCGCCGAGGCCACCAGGGCGTCGACCATCGCCGCGCGCACGGCCGGATCGCCCTTTGCCAGCGCCGGGCGCAGCAGCGCGATCGCGTCGTCGGGCGCCCCCGCGCTGGTCAGCGCGCGGGCGCGCTCGACCGGCGACGTGGGGACGATCTCGGGCGCGCCACGCCGGGCCGGCGGCGGGGCGGCAGGCCCGGGAGGCATCGCCACCGACGGAGACGCGCCCGGCCGCGCCACGTTGCGCGCCGGCACGGGCCGCGGCATCGCGGCGGCGACGGTCGCCGGCGGCAGCTCGGCGCGGACGGGTGCCGCGGCGGGCTTGCCGACCACGCGCGACCGGCTGCCCTGCTGGGAGATCCAGATGCCCCCCACGACCAGCCCCACCGCCAGCATCGCGCCCACCATGACTCTATTGCGCCGCAGCTGCGCCGCGGCGGGATCGACGGCGCCAGCGATCGGTTCGCTCCAGCTGCCCCCAGGGCCCAGCGCGGCGGTGGTCGCCGGCATCGCCAGCGGGCTCAGGCGGTTCACCGTGCTGGATCGCCGCACCGCCTCGGCGGACATCTCGGGCTGGGGAGAGAGCTCCTGCTCCAGGAAAGCCTCCAGATCCTCGAAGCGCATGGGCCCGGCGGCGCGCGGCGCAGGCACGCTCGCCTCGGCGCCGGGCGTCTCCACTTGCGGCGCCGTGAACTCCCGCAGGCCCAGCAGCTCGGCCACCGCCTGGGGGCGCCCCGAGACGATCTTCGTCAACTCGTACTCCAGCGCCGCCATCGTCTGCGGGCGGTGGCTGGCGTCGGGAGCCATCGCCGCCGCCACGATGGCGTCCAGCGCCTGGGGGATGTCGGGACGATCCACCCGCAGCGACGGCAGCGGGCGCATCTTCTGGTCCAGCATCGTCTCGTCGGTGGCGCCATGAAACGGCGCCGTCCCCATCACCATCTCGTAGATCAGCGCGCCCAGCGCGTAGATGTCGGTGCGCGAATCGGCCGGCCGCCCCATCACCTGCTCCGGCGCCATGTACTCGGGCGTGCCCATGGTCATCCCCGGGTTGGTCAGGCGCGACGCCTCGGGCGAGACGTTGCGCGCGATGCCGAAGTCCAGGACCTTCGCGAAGTCGGCCTGGCCGTCGCGCGACACCAGGAAAACATTCTCGGGCTTGAGATCGCGATGGATGATCCCGGCGTGGTGGGCGGCCCGCAACGCCTGGCAGATCTGGATGGCGATGCGCACCGCGCGCGCCGGCTCGAGCGCGCCCTCGCGGGCCAGCACGTCGGCCAGATCCAGCCCCTCCAGGTGCTCCATCACGAAGTAGGCGCACCCGTCCTCGGTGGTGCCGAAGTCGGTGACGTCGATGATGTGGGGGTGCCCCACGCGCGAGGCGGCCCGCGCCTCGCGCCGGAACCGCTCGACCAGCTGCCTGTCGCCCGAGAACTGCCGGCGCAGGATCTTGACCGCCACCGTCTTGCCGATGTCGACGTGCTCGGCCACGTACACCGTCCCCATGCCCCCTTCGCCGATGCGGCGGTGGATCCGGTAGCGGTTGTCGATGACGAGTCCCACGAACGTCTGGCCCGACCGCTCGCCGGAGGCGACCTTGCTGCGCCGCCACACGGTGGTGTCGACGTCGGCGCCCGAGTCGCCGCCGGGGCGGCGCACGTTCGAGTCGGCGCGCGCACGCATCGCCGACGCATGCAGCGACTCGGCGGGCTCGGCCACGCGGGCCACCACCGTGTCTTGCGTCGAGGTCGCCGGCTCGGGATCGGGCGGCATGGCCGACGGCGGCGGCTCGATGCGCACGGGCGGCGAGATCCCCGAGCGAATGGGCCCGCTCTGCGGCGCCTCGGTGACCAGCGTGCGCGGCGTGGCGTTCGGGTTCAGCTTCTCGCCGCGGAACTCGGGCAGCACCTGGACCAGCAGGCGCTCGCGCTCCGCCGCCTCGTCCGTGCGTACGCCCTGGTACAGGGTGCGCAGGAAGTCGGCCACCCGCTCGGCGTCGGCGCGCGGCGCCACGCGCGTCATCACTTCGGACAGGGCGCGGCGCAGCTCCTCTGCCGACTGGAACCGCTTGTTGCGATCGGCCGCCAGCGCCCGCAGCACGATGGCGTCCAGCTCGGGCGCGATCCAGCGCGCCTGCGAGGAAGGCGGCTGCGGCTTGGGGTTGCGCACCAGCGACAGCGACGTGACGGGATCCAGGCCGGCCAGCTGCAGGTAGGGCTGACCGGTCAGCAGCTCCCACAGCACGATCCCCAGGCTGTACACGTCGGTCCGCGCGTCGGCCACCTCGCCGCGCGCCTGCTCGGGCGCCAGGTACGAGGCGCGTCCGAACACCACGCCCGGCGCCGTGTGCTCTTGCTTGATGGCGCTCCGGGCCAAGCCGAAGTCGGTCAGCTTCACCTCGCCGTAGTAGCTGAGCAGGATGTTCGGGGGCGCCACGTCGCGGTGGACCAGCCGCAGGTCCGCGTAGGTGTGCACGTAGGCCAGCGCGCGCGCTGTCTCGCGCACCACATACAGCGCCACGTCCAGCGGGATGCGCGTCCGCGTGCGGACGCAGCGGTTCCAGATCTCGCGCAGATCCTTCCCCTCGACCAGCTCCATGGCGATGAACAGCTCGCCCGCCGCGTCGCCCGCGTCGAACGTCGAGACCAGGTTCGCGTGCGACAGCCGCAGCACCACCTTCGCCTCGTCCAGGAAGCGGTTCACCTTGGCGCGATCGGTCTTCTCGGCGATGATCTTCTTGATCACGCACAGCTTCGCCAGCCCCCCGGGCTGGTCGGACGCCGCCAGGTAGATCTCGCCCATGCCGCCGCGGGCCAGCGATTTCAACAGCACGTATTTTCCGAACTGGCGCGGCAAACGCTCCGACATGGATCGGCACGATCCTAACACCGCTTACCGTCGGCAGACCGCAACGCGGCGGGGTGACGGCCTCATTCGCCGATGTCGATGTCGGGCGCGCCGCCTGGCGCCCCCACGCCTGGTCCCCGACCTCAACGGTGCGTCCGGTCACCGCCCCCCAGACCGGAATGAGCGGCAGCGGCCCGCCTGAGCCAACTGTTCGTCCTCGCCCCGCGTCAGTGAGGAGAGGATGGAGGAGAGGGGGGTGCGGCTCGGGGCGCGCCTTGCTCCTGATCCGGCTTCAGAGGCGCTTGTTCGCCAGCGCGAGGCCCGACTTGGCGCTCGAGTTGTCCGGGTCGAGGCGCAGCGCCGCCTGATAGGCCGTCACGGCGGCGGGGAACTCGTTCATCCGGAAGTGCGCGTCGCCCAGCAGCACGTGCGCGCGCGCCCCTCCGCCACCCTTGGTGGCCAGCTTCGCGCTGCGGATCGTCTCCTGGTAGTTCTTCTCCTGGAAGGCGATCTCGGCCAGGGCCACCAGCGCGCGCCCCCTCGTCAGGCGCCCCTTCGACAGGCGGGTGAACGCCTTGCGCGCGTCGGCGAAGTGCTGCGTCCGCAGCAGGGCCTCGGCGTCGTCCAGCTGCTTCCGCTGCTCGACCGCCGACGCCGTGACGGCCGCCAGACGCGCCTTGGTGACTGGAGCGCCCCGCTCGGTGGTGTCGCTTTCGCTGTCGGCCGCCGGCGCCTCCTCGGGCTGGGCCGGCGCCGCGGGTTCTTCCTTCGGGGCGGTGACCTCGGCGGCGACCGGGTACGCGGCGACCGGCGCGGGCGCGGGGGCCGGCGACACATGTTCGACCGGGGGCGGGTTGGCGGCCGCGATGCCGGCGCGCCCGCGCGCGCGGCCGATGCCCACGGCGGTGGCCGCCAGCACGAAGCAGGCGGCGATCGCGGCGACCGCCAGGCGCCGCCTGTCCGCGAAGACCGCCGACAGCCGGCCCCCCCCGATGGCCCCGTTCAGGACCACCGGCCGGGGCGTGTCCGCGCTGGTCCCCGGCAACAGCGGCGACGCCAGCAGCGCGCCGTCCGTGAAGCAGCGACGGGCGATCTCCTGCAGCCGTTGCTCGAAATCCGACATCGACTGCGGGCGGGCGGCCGGATCCTTCGCCATCGACATCAGGATCAGCGCCTCGATCTCGGCGGGGACGTCGTCGCGGAACTTGCCGATGGCCTGCGGCGCGAAGTTCGCCTTCTTGTGCAGGACCTCCATGAAGTTCGCGCCCTCGTAGGCCGGGTGCCCGACCAGCATCTCGTACAGGACGCCGCCCACCGCGTACACGTCCGAGCGCGCGTCGGCCGGGCGGCCCGCGGCCTGCTCGGGCGCCATGTACTCGGGGGTGCCCATGGCCACGCCGGGGTTCGTCAGCTTGCGGCGCGGTCCCACGGCCTGCGTGTCGTCGCCGTCGGTCAGGTTCTTCGCGATGCCGAAGTCCAGCACCTTCACGAAGTCCTTCTGACCGTCGCGCTCGACCAGCAGCACGTTCTCGGGCTTCAGATCGCGATGGATGACGCCGGCGGCGTGGGCGGCGCGCAGGGCGCGGCAGATCTGGACCGCGATGCCCAGGGCGCGCCGGACGTCGATGCCCTTCTCCTCGAACACCACGTCGCCCAGCTCGCGCCCCTCCAGGTACTCCATCACGAAGAAGAAGGCGCCGTCGTCGGTGGTACCCGAGTCGGTGACATCGACGACGTTGGGGTGACCGATGCGCGACGCCGCCCGCGCCTCGCGACGCAGGCGTTCGACCAGATCGGGCGTCTGGCTGTAGCCGGGGTGAAGGATCTTCAGGGCGACACGCTTGCCGATCTCGATGTGCTCGGCCTCGTACACGCGGCCCATGCCGCCCTCGCCGCACAGGCGGCGGATGCGGTACCGTCCGCCCACCAGCGTGCCCACGACGTTGGCGCTGTTGACGGCGGGGTTCGATGACGACGCCACCGTCTCCGCGAACGCGGCCGACACCTCGTCGGGCGCCGGGGCCGGCAGCGCGGCCTTCACGGCCGGCCCATTCACGACCGTACCGCGCATCGAGCGCCGGGGAATGGCGGGCGGCGTGACCGGCGTGTCGGGCGAGAGGTTGCGCTCGGCCGTTTGCAGGTCAGACAGGTTCGACGGCGCCGATACCGGCGACGCCTCGTCGATGGGGAGCGCGGCCGTGATGATGGACCGCCGCGGATCCGTGGACTGGCGCTTGGCCGCCAGGGCGCGGGCCTCGGTGATCACCATGTCACGCTCGACGCGATCGTCCGCCAGATCCTCGCCGTACAGCAGCGCCATGAACTCCGCCACGCGGGCGGCGTTCGTCGCCGGGTGCTTGGCGGCCAGGTACTCCCCCAGCTCGGCCGCGAACGCCGCGCAGGACGGGTAGCGGTCTGACAGCTTCGGCGCCAGCGCCAGCATGGCGATGTGATCCAGCTCGGGCGGCACGCGTGACGCGCGCTGCGACGGCGCCGAGATCTGCGGCCGCCGCACCCGGCGCAGCAGCTCCTCGTTGTCATGCTGGGGCCGCCCACCCGCGTCGCCCTGGGGGACGTTGGGGTTGCGGGCGGGGTACACCTGACGGCCGGTCAGCAGCTCCCACAGGATGATCCCGGTGGCGAACAGATCGGTGCGGCCATCCAGGGCCTCGCCTCGCGCCTGCTCGGGGGACATGTAGCTGACCTTGCCGTAGATGATGCCGGGGGCGGTCTTCTCCAGCTTCAGCGTAGATGACGCCAGCCCGAAGTCGGTCAGCTTGACGATGCCGTCGAACCCCACCAGCACGTTCGGCGGCGAGACGTCTCGGTGGATCAGCTTGATGTCGCCGAAGTGGTGGGCGTAATCCAGCCCCAGGGCCACCTCGCGCGCGATGTAGGCGGCCACGTCGATGGGGAACGCCACGCCCTTCTTCGCGCAGCGGTTCCAGATGGCGCGCAGATCGCGGCCGTCGACGAACTCCATGCCCAGGTAGATCTCGCCGGCCACCTGTCCCGAATCGAAGACGGGCACCAGGTTGCGGTGCGACAGCTGCACGACCACCTTCGCCTCGTCACGGAACCGCTGCAGGTACTCCTTGTCGGCCAGGTGGGGCAGGACGGTCTTGATGACGCAGACGTCGGGGTCGCGGTCCGGATGGACCGCCAGGTACAACGCCCCCATGCCTCCGCGTGCCAGAGGCTTCGCCAGGGCGTAGGGCCCGAAGCGCCGGGGAAAGCCTTTCATGTCCGTCAATGGATTGACCCTTCGGGCCGGGTCATCGACTGAACTTGCCCGGATCCTGAGCACTGACCTGGCTTTTGGGCCCGTCCCGGGGCGGTTCTTGCCGCGCCGGGCGGGGTTGCCAGCGCGCGGGCGGCCCCACCGACGTGCGGGTGGCGGCCCGACCTGCACCCACATGGAGGAGCGGAACCGTCGACGCACGTGGATCCCCGGTCGCCGTGAATGTAAATTCCTTCGTCGAAGGCATCCCTTATGGCCGGAGAGAACCTGCTGGTCGTCGACGACAACCCCACCATCTTGAAGGTCGTGGAATCGGCGCTGGCGCGGGCGGGATATCAGGTGGACACCGCGCTGGACGTCACGTCCGGCATGGAGCTGGCGCGAACGAAGCGCCCCGCCGTGATCCTGATTGATTCCCTGATCCCGGCCGCGGCCGGTGAAGGCGAAGGGGGCCTGGGGCTGTGCGGCGCGCTGGCGGATGACCTGGAGCTGTCACAGACCCCCGTGGTCCTGATGACCAGCAAGGTCGAGGATCAGTCGGGACGATACGCGCGCACACCGAACGTCATCGACTACATCACGAAGCCCTTCTCGTCGGACGCCGTGCTGGCGGTGGTGTCGCACGTCATCGAGAAGACCGGCGCCGAGGCGTCGCAGGCGATCCGTGCGCCGGGGACCAAGACCGGGGACACCAGCGCCGTGGCCGAGGCGCTGTCGCGGTCGGGCGAGCCGCCACGCGCCGACCCGCTGGAGCGGCTGACCGTCATCCTGGCCGAGCGGCTGGAGCGCTTCCGGCAGGAGTCGGCGGCGTGGGAGATCCCCGCCATCGTGCGGGGTGCGCTGAAGGACGGCGGGCTGGCGGCGCTGCTGGCCGAGGCGGGGTACCAGGCCACCGACACGGGCGCCGGGGGACCCGATCTGTCCGGTCACCTGGGCGCCGTCTCGATGAGCGAGGTGCTGCTGTTGCTGGGCCAGCAGGGGCAGACGGGGACGCTGCGCGTGCTGTCGGAGAGCGCCCGGGTCGACCTTTTCTTCCGCAAGGGCGTGATCGATCTGGCCGCGGCGGTCGGCGTGGCGGAGGAGTTCCTGCTGGGCCGGTTCGCCGTGGAGGCGGGTGACCTGGCCCCGGCAGACCTGGCCAAGGTGCTGGAGGCGCGCGCCAGGGTCGTCGACAAGGGCGGCAAACCTCCCCTGTTCGGGCGCGACCTGATCCTGCGGGGGCTGCTGACCGAGGCGCAGCTGAAGCTGGCCATGCGCCGGCAGACCTCGGAGCTGACCTACGAGACGCTGCGCTGGTCGCAAGGCACGTTCCAGTTCCGTCGCGCCGCGCACCTGCCCGAGATCGTCGAGGAGGCGAGCCTGGGCATCAACATCGACACGCTGCTGCTGGAGGGCTTCCGGCGCATCGACGAGTGGCGCCTGATCGAGCGCGACATCCGCAACTTCGACATGGTGTTCGTGCGCGACGAGGACCGCATCGCCCGCCTGCCCCGCGGCACGCTGACGCGCGACGAGATCGCCGTCCTGGACGCCATGTCGGGGAAGAGCACCGTACGCGACGTGATCCGCACCCTGCGCCTGGGCTCGTTCGACGTCAGCAAGATCCTGTACCGCCTGCTGCACACCAAGCTGATTCGCCCCCGCGTCGACCCGACCGCGACACCATAGCGAAATCGGTTGTATCGAAACCGCGGGACGCTCGTACATCCCGCATGACCAAACGAGCCCTGTTCCTCCCCTGTGCCTCGGCCCTCCTGGCGGCCGGCGTCGTGCAACTGCTTGGCTGTGGCGCCCCCTCCGCCAGCGATCCCGCCCCCGCGGCAGGGGCCCAGCAAGCGCTGGCGGCCCTGGCGGCGTGCGGATTGGACGACGGTTCGATCGACTCCGACGCGCATCTGAACGCCTGCGACCCGCAAGACGTCAAGAAGACCACCATCTGCCACATCCCTCCCGGGAACCCCGCCAACGCCCATACCATCTGCGTCGGCAACCCCGCTGTCTCGCACCACATCAAGAACCACGGCGACTACGTCGGTCCCTGCCAGAACGAGACCCCCTGCCCCCCTCCGTCCGGTACCGGCGGCTCGACCGGTAGCGGCACGGGCGGCGTCACCGGCACCGGCGGCGTCAGCAGCACCGGCGGCGTCACCGGCGCGGGCGGCATCGGCGGCGCGGGCGGCGCGCCCGCCCCGATGTGCCCGAACGGCCAGAAGGCCTGCGACCCGAACGATCTCACCACCTGCCCCGCCGAGCTCGGCACCTGCAACAACGGCTGCTGCGAGCTCTTTCTGTAAACAGCACTAGATAGATCAAAGAAAGGGGCGGCCACATGGCCGCCTTTTTTCTTTCCGTCGATCGCAGCGCCGGAGGGCGCAACCGCGCCCGGGTTCAAGCACCGGGAGGCTCGGCTTCGCCGAGCCGGCGTCGACGTCAAGCCACTCCGGAGGGGGGCTCGTGGGGGGATGCTTCATCCCCCCACGCTCTTTTCATCCCCCCACGCTACGCACCTTCGAGGTAGGTGTAGCCGGACAGGCCTTCCTCGTACATGCGCAGCATGGAGCGGGTCTCTTCCAGGCTCATCTTGCCGCTGCGCACGGCCAGCTCGGCGAAGCGGCGCACGCGCGCCACCAGATCTTCGCGGGCGTAGCTGACGTACTTCAGCACGTCGGTCACGGTGTCGCCGGTGACCACGTGCTCGATCTGGTAGCCGCCCCCGTTCGCCAGGGACACGTGCACCGTGTTCGTGTTGCCGAACAGGTTGTGCAGGTCGCCCAGGATCTCCTGATACGCGCCGATCAGGAAGATGCCCATGTAGTACTCGCGGCCGTTCATCGGATGCAGCTCCAGCACCGACTTCACGTCGCGGCGATCGATGAAGTGATCGATCTTGCCGTCGGAGTCGCAGGTGATGTCGGCCAGCACCGCGCGCCGCGTGGGCTCGTCGCCCAGGCGGTGAATGGGCATGATGGGGAACAGCTGATCGATGGCCCAGATGTCGGGCAGCGACTGGAACATCGAGAAGTTGCAGAAGTACGTGTCCGACAGCGCCCGCTCCAGCCCCTCCAGCTCCTCGGGGACCTCGCGCAGCTCGCGCGTCGTCTTCAGCAGCTTGTGGCAGATGGCCCAGAAGATGTCCTCGGCCACCACGCGCTCGGACAGGGACAGGTTGCCCAGGTTGAAAAGCTGCAGCGCCTCTTCCTTGTACTCCAGCGCGTCGTGATACGCCTCGAGCACGTTCTTGCGCGACACGTCCCGGTAGGTATCGAAAAGATTCTTCACCACCCGATGGGCGTCGTCGGGCAGCTTCTCCGGCGACTTGCCGGCGTCGAACTCGCCCACGCCCAGCACGTCCACCACCAGCATCGAGTGGTGGGCCGTGATGGCGCGGCCCGACTCGGTGACGATGGTGGGATGGGTCACGCCGGCCGAGTCGCAGGCCTCTTGCAGGGCGTACACGATGTCGTTCGCGTACTCCTGCATGGTGTAGTTCATCGACGAGGCGAAGTTCGTCTGCGACCCGTCGTAATCGACGCCCAGCCCGCCGCCCGCGTCGAAGTACTTCAACGGGGCGCCCAGGTTGACCACCTCGACGAAGAATCGGCAGGCCTCGCGCAGCGCGTTCTTCACGGCGCGGATGGCGGAGATCTGGCTGCCCAGGTGGAAGTGCAGCAGCTCGAAGCAGCTCAGCAGGTCGTTGTCGCGCAGGAACTTGATCGACTCCAGCACCTCGCGCGTGGACAGCCCGAACTTCGACCGGTCCCCGCCCGAGGCCTCCCAGCGGCCCGAGCCCTTCGAGGCCAGCTTGACGCGCATGCCGATGCGGGGCCGCACGCCCAGCTTCTTGGCCGTCTCGGCGATCAGGTTCAGCTCCGAGAACTTCTCGACCACGATCAGGACGGTGCGCCCCAGCTTCGAGCAGGTCAGCGCCGTCTCGATGTACTCCTCGTCCTTGTAGCCGTTGCAGACGATCAGCGCGTCGTCGTCGTCCAGCATGCCCATGACGGCCAGCAGCTCGGGCTTCGACCCGGCCTCCAGGCCGTAGTGGTAAGGCCGGCCGAACTGGACGATCTCCTCGACCACGTAGCGGTGCTGGTTGACCTTGATGGGGTAGACGCCCTTGAACGACCCCTTGTAGCCGTACTCGGCGATGGCGCGCCGGAACGCCTCGTTCAGCTCGACGATGCGACTCTTCAGCACATCCGAGAAGCGGATCAGCAGCGGCAGGCCGATGCCGCGGCGGTTCACCTCGTCGACCAGCTCCTTCAGGTCGATCTTGCCGCCGTCGATCCCGGCCGGGTGCGCCTGCACGTTCCCGTTGTCGCTGATCGAGAAGTAGTTGTTCCCCCAGTACTTGACCCCGTACAACTCGGACGAGTCCGCGACGTTCCATTTCCGCGGAATCCCAGCGCTGCTCATGGGTGCGTACGTTAGGAAAAATCCGCCTGGGCGCTAGAGGAAACTGACGTTCGGGGTGAAAATCTTTGGTGACGCTTCCTGCCCGGGCGCTACCGACGACGTCCGGGACCGCCGCATGCTCACCTTCCCCTTCAGCCTGGCGCTGCTGCCCCTGTCCGTCGCCGCCGGCGTCGGGTACGTCACGCTGGGGCGGGTGTCGTCGGGGGGTTGGCGCCGGGCCGGGCGGGCGGTGCTGCTGGGGGCGACGTGGGCGTCTCCCCTCGTCACCCGGGGGCCCGGCCCCGCCCAGTTGACGCTGGGCCTGCTGGTGGGGTTCCTGGGGATCCGCATGGTGGCGCTGGGGGCGCTCGTGGCGCCGGGGCAGCCGGGACGGTCGCCGGGACACCTGGCCGGCCGCATGCTGCTGCCCGAGCCGCTGCTGGTTCGACGAGCGGTGGCACTGCCGCGCCCCGGCTGGGTGGCGCTGCGCGGCCTGCTGGCCTCAGCGCTGTGCGTGGGGCTGCTGGTCGCGGGGAACGCGGTCCGTCTGTGGCACTGGTCGCGATTCGCCGACGACATGCTGGTGTTCGCCGAGGCCGCGGTCGGTGCGGCGGGTGTCCACGATCTGATCGTGGGTCTGGCGGCGCTGGGCGGCCACCAGGTGCTGGGCTTGCAGGACAACCCTCACCTCGCCAGCTCGCTGACGCAGTTCTGGGGCCGGCGCTGGAACCGGCTGGTGCAGGGCAACCTGGATCGGGCCTTCTTCCGACCCCACGCCCGGCGGCGATCGTTCACGATGGGCACCCTGCTCGCGTTCACGGCGTCGGGGATCATGCACGTGGTGGCGGTGCTGGACGCCGGTCCGCCCGCGTTGACGCTGGGACCGGCGGCCGTGGTGATGGCGTTCTTCTGGCTGCACGCACTGCTGCTGCTGGGCGAACGCAGCGCGGCCGTCCCCCGCCACGCCGACCGCCCTGACGGCCTGTTGTGGCGCCGGGTGCGCACGGCCGTGCTGTTCGCGATCCTGTCGCCGCTGTTGCTGGACCCGTTCGCCACGGTGGCCAACGTGCACGGCCGCACGCTGGACGCCCCACAGCTCCGGATTCCGGCAGGCAGCCGCTGAAGCGGCGTCCTAGACGAACCGGGTGACGTCGACGGGCGCGCCCGCCTCCGCGCGCTCGATGCCGGCAGGGATACGCGCCAGGGCGTCGGCCTCCAGCACGTTCGAGATGGCGGCAGATCCGCCCGGCACGATGACGGCCCAGACCTCGCCGTCATCACGACGTTCCAGCCGGACGCGCAGGTGGTCCTCGCGGCTGGCGGGCTTCGTGTACGCCGCCGCCAGACGGGCGCGCCCGGGGACGGGCCAGGCATCCGCGACCGATTCGCCGCCCAGCCGCGCCAGCAGGGGACGGACGAACGCCTCGAACACCACCATCGACGAGGTTGGATAGCCGGGCATGCCGATGACCGGCTTGTCCCCCACCATCGCCAGCACCGTCGGCTTTCCCGGGCGTATGTCGATGCCGTGGAACACGATCCCCGGCGCGCCCAGCGCGGCCAGCACGCGCCCCGTGAGATCCTTCGGCCCCACGGAGGAACCGCCGGACAAGATCACCGCGTCGTTTTCGGCGCACAGGCGGGACACCGCCTGGTGCAGGGCCGTGTAGTCGTCACCGACGATGCCCCCCAGCACGGCGATCGCCCCCATCGCTTCGATCTCGGCGGCCAGCACGTACTGGTTCGAGTCGCGCACCTGCCCGGGACGGGGCGTCTCGGTCACGGCGCACACCTCGCTGCCGGTGGCCAGCGTGGCCACACGCGGCCGGCGCACCACCGTCACGTCGACCACGCCGAAGGCCGCCAGCGCCGATAGATCGCGCGCGCCCAGTCGCCGTCCCGCCGGCAGCACGACGGCGCCCGCCTTGACGTCCTCGCCTGGCTGGACCAGGTTGGCGCCAGCGGCGACCGGCCTGGTGATGCGGACACGGTCGCCAGGGGCGACGTAGCGGCGCTCGCCTTCCCCCTCGGGTGAGCCGTCCGCGGGCGCGGTGGCCTCGACCATCACCACGGCGTCGGCGCCGTCGGGCACCACGGCGCCCGTCGCGATCGACACCACCTGTCCCGCCGCCAGCGCGCCGGTGAACGGCGCCCCCGCGGCCACGGCACCGATCACCGGCAGCGGGCCGCCGGCTGCGAAGTCGGCGGCCCGCCCCGCGTACCCGTCCATGGCCGAGCGCCGCTCGGGCGGCATGTCGTGGGGGGCCAGCAGCGCCTGGGCCAGCACGCGCCCCGCCGCCTGCCGCAACGGCACGCGTTCGATCTGGCGCACCGGCGGAACCTGCAACAACAGGCGCCGCGCTTCGTCGGCCGGCGTCAGCTTCCAGGTGTCCATGGGCTAGATCGGCAGGACCGCCCGGCGGCGCTCGTAGCCCGACACGCGCTTGCCGGCCGCCGCGGCGTAGCGGCGGATCAGCTCGGCGCGCAGGTTGTCGCCCGGCACCACCGCGTCGACGTGCAGGTTCGACGCCAGCTTCACCAGATCGATGTCCTCGCGATACTCGTGACGCAGCTTCTCGACGTAGGCGGCGCGCTCGGCCTCGGGCTGGGCGGCGATCTTGTTGGCGTAGACGGCGTTGACGGCCGCCTCGGCGCCCATGACGGCGATCATCGCCTGAGGCAACGCCAGCGTGGCGTCCGGCTCGAAGCCCGGGCCGCACATCGCATAAAGGCCGGCCCCGTACGCCTTGCGCAGCACCACGCAGATCTTCGGCACCGTCGCGTCGGCCACCGCCGAGATCATCTTCGCGCCGTGGCGGATGATCCCCTGCCGTTCGACCGCCTTGCCGATCATGAAGCCGGGGACGTCGGCCAGAAACAACAGCGGGACGCCGAAGGCGTCGCACAGCCAGATGAAGCGCGCCGCCTTGTCGGCGCTGTCGACGAACAGCACGCCCCCTTTCCACTTCGGCTGGCTGGCCACGATGCCGACCGGATGGCCGTCGATGCGCACGAAGCCTGTCACCAGCTCACGCGCGAACAGGCGCTTGATCTCGAAGAAGCTCCCCTCGTCGGCCAGGGCGTCGATGACCGCGTAGATGTCGAAGGCCTGGTTCTGATTCGCCGGCAGGATGTCGTCGATGCGCTTCGCCGCCGCGCGCGGCGGCCGTGGAGCGACGACCGGCGGCGCCTCGCCGGACCGCGCGGGCATGTAAGCCAGGTACGCGCGCGCCGTCTCCAGGCACGAGCGCTCGTCGGGGGCCAGCAGGTCGCCGCAGCCCGAGACCTCGCAGTGCATGCGGGCGCCGCCCATCTCCTCCAGGGTCACCTTCTCGCCGATCACCATCTCGGCCATGCGCGGCGAGCCCAGGTACATGGAGGCGTTCTTGTCGACCATGAACACCACGTCGCAGAACGCCGGGATATAGGCGCCGCCCGCCGCCGAGGGGCCGAACAGCAGGCAAAGCTGCGGGATGGCGCCCGACAGCCTGACCTGGTTCTGGAAGATGCGGCCCGCGTGCCGCCGTCCAGGGAACATGTCCAGCTGATCGGTGATGCGGGCGCCGGCTGAATCGACCAGGTAGACCAGCGGGATGCGCAGCCGGCCCGCCGTCTCCTGGATGCGGATGATCTTCTCGACGGTGCGCGCCCCCCACGACCCCGCCTTCACCGTGGAGTCGTTCGCCATGATGGCGACGGGGCGTCCGTGCACGCGGCCGATGCCGGTCACCACGCCGTCGGCCGGCAGATCGCCGGCGGTGGCGTTCGCCAGCAAGCCATCCTCGACGAAGTCCTTGCCCCCGTCATCGCACAACAGGGCGATGCGCTCGCGGCAGAATAGCTTTCCGGCGGCGGCGTTCGCCTGGTGGTACTTCGGCGCGCCACCTTCGCGCGCCTTCGCGGCCAGCGCTTCCAGCTCATCGGTGCGTGACATTCGGGATCCTCGATTGGCAGTGGGAAAAGTAAACCGGCGTGTCATTTACCGTGAAACACCGGCGCGCGCTTCTCCGCGAACGCCGCCAGGCCCTCATCCCGGTCGGCGCTGGCCAGCGTGACCTCGTAGTGCCGGCGCTCGGTGACCAGTCCTTCGGCCAGCGTGCCTGCCAGCCCCTCGTCGATCGCCGCCTTCGCCTCGGCCACGGCCAGCGGCCCCGCGCCCGCGATCTCGTCGGCCAGGCGCCCAGCCGCGGCGTCCAGCTCGGACGGCGTCACCACCTGCTGCACGATGCCCCAGCGCAAGGCGTCCGCGGCGTCGAAGCGACGCCCCGAAAAGATCAGCTCCTTCGCCCGCGCGGGCCCCACCAATCGCGCCAGCCGTTGCGTCCCCCCCGCACCCGGAATGATCCCCAGCCGCGTCTCCACCAACCCCATGGTCACGCCCTCCGCCGCGATCCGCACATCGCAAGCCAGCGCCAGCTCCAACCCGCCCCCGAAGGCCACCCCGTTCATCGCGGCGATCACCGGACACCGCAACCCGGCGATCGCATCCAACGTCCCTCCGAGCTGATCCAGGAACCCCCGCGTCTCCTCCAGCGAAAACCCCCGCCGCTCCTTCAAATCAGCCCCCGCACAGAACGCCTTCCCCGCGCCGGTGACCACGACAACGCGCGTATCAACCCCGACCGCCTTCGTCGCCGCCCTCAGTTCCGCCACCAGCGCCCGAGACAGCGCATTCGCCGCGCTTTCCCGCACCAGCCGCCACCACACCACCGGCCCGCGCCGCTCGACGTTCAGTAGTCCATCGCTCACCCCTAGACCGTATCACGCCCGCCATAACCAACCGCATTTGTGCTCCCCGCCCGAGCGCACAATCCCCTCTCACACCGCAGTCCCGAACGATCGCGTCGAGCGTAGCGCAGCTTCGCTGCGCGGAGCTCATCGCGGGGGGCGCGGGACCCTTTGAGGGTCCCGCACTCAATCAATAAAACTCCACGTCGTCGATCCAGAAGTCGAACGTGCTGCCTTCGTGCTTGAAGGCGATGCCCATCAACTGCGAGGGATCGAAGGCCGGCTTCGTCGAGTTGTCGTCGCGGGTCAGGCCGGCGAAGGGGATGGCGATCTGCTTCCATTCGGTCGTCGACAGCATTCCCTGGGCGGCGCGGCTGCCGTAGACGTTCCAGCACCCGTCCGTGCACGAGCCGCCATTCGCGGTAGGGACGAAGCCCTTCTGCGAGAATTCGACGCGCAGGTTGCCGTTGCCCTTCGCCCAGAAAACGATGCCCTTGTACGTACTGGCGTCGTACGCCTGGCTCTCCATCGCCCCGGGGGTCATCGAGGCGTTGTTCAGGTCGAAGCCGATGCCACCGAACTGGTAACCGCTGCCGGTGGTGTGCGCCGCATAAGGCGAGCCGTTCACACCGCCCATCTCGGGCAAGAACGTGCCGTTGACGGACGGCTTCTGGTTTCCGCTGCTCGAGTCGTTGAACGAGTGCCACGGCCCCTGGCGCCCCGCCATCATGGCGATCCGCCCGTCGCCGTCGTCGAAGTCGTCGATGATCGACACCCCCACCGGCGTGCCGCCCGCCCCGCTCATCGCCGGGCCACCGCCGGCGCCGCCGCTGCCCTTGCCGCCCACGCCGGGCCCGCCGCCAGCGGCCATGCCGGCCCCTCCGCTGGCCGTCCCGGTCATCCCCGCTGCGCCGGAATTACCCGCTGCGCCGGCGCCACCCGTGCCGGGCGCCTCCCCGCCACTTCCGGTGGCCGGCTTTCCGCCGCTGCCGGGGACCATCGCGGCCCCGCCGCTGCCGGCCGGCGATCCGCCGCTGCCGGCTGGCGAGCCGCCGCTGCCGGCCGCGACGCCGCCGCTGCCTCCCAGGTAGATCACGGTGCGCGGGTTGGGATCACCGCAGGCCGCGATCCAGGCAAGCGATACAGCCAGGGACGCGCCAACACAAACCGACAACAACTTATTGTTCAAGAATCCTCCATCGGCGGCGGGCCGACAAGAAAGCTCAAGAGGGGGAGGCCGGCGAATCTAACCGATTCGACGATGAAGTCATCTGGCCGATCGGGCCTGGGCAGTGGCGGGCCGGGCGCCCCGGCGCGCGCCCGGCCTGTTCCGTTCGCCCTCTATTTTCGACCGCGTCCACCCGGGCGGAACGCCCCGTGCCGCCCTGCGACATGGCCGGTACCGGTATGCCAGTTTCCTTTTGTGCGGCCAGAGAAGTCCGCTACCATCACGTCCGACGCGGTCGACATGAGCTGTCTTATGAGCTGTGTTGCGAGGTTCCGGCCGTTATGGATTGGCCTCGTCTGCCTGGCGCCGTGGTTCGCTCCAGCGTCGGTTCGTGCAGCACCGGGCGCCGTGGCCAGGTCGCAGGAGGGTGCGGCCGCCAGCTCGCAGGGGCGTAAGAAGAAGCGGCGAAAGCACGGCAAGGTAGGCAGCCTGCCCGGTCGCTCGACGGCGGCGGCGCACCGCCGCGAACGGCGACACCACGCCGCCCCGAAGCAGCCCGCGAAGCTGGCGCTGGTGCAAAGCCCCGGCCCCGCGCAGACGCCGGAGGCGCTGCGGGCGATGGACGACGTCCGCCGCATGCAGATCGAGCGCGCCGCGAGCGCCGCGCGCCGCGATGACGTCACGAACCGCTGGGAGACGGTGAACTTCCTGATCAGCGGGGTCGATGAGCAGCGCTACCCCGAAGCGGGCTTCTGGAAGATCCTGTCGTGCTATCGACGCGGCCGCATCAGCGAAGGGGACAGCACCCGGCAGCGCTGTCATCTGTCCCCCTCCGACGTCCGCGCCCTGGACGGTGAGCGGTCGGTCGCGATGCTGCTGATATCGAAGAGCGGCGCGCCCCCGCTGGAGGAGGCCACGCTGGCGGCGCTCGCCACCGGTCGACCGGAGGGTGTGGTGAACAACGCGGCCTACACCGGCCCGGGACCGACGCCCGACGCGCCCGGCCCCGCGACGCCCTGAAGCAGCGGCGTCAGAACGCGCACTGGTCCGCGCAGGTCCCCGCCGGATCGCGGCCGGTCATCGCCCGGTAGTGGCTGGCGATCCGATCGGACGGCAGCAGGCGATCGTAAATGGCGACCTTCCCCACCGCCCCCGCGAACCAGGTGTCCATCGCCATCGTGCCGATGTTCAGCGGGCTGCTGCCCGCCGCAGGGACCACTTGATACTGGCTCATGCAGCCGGTCTGTCCGTGCGACGCGTGATCCCACTTCACGCCGTTCACCCAGATGTCGATCGCGCCCGGGTACATCGTCGTGTTCTGACAGTCGGACGGCGCCGACTTCACCGTGTACTCGCCGACGACGTGGTACCAGGTGGCCGCCTGGATCAGGTCCATGGCCGGTTGCCAGTCGGCGGCCGACCCCAGCTTCGCGCCCGGGTTGAAGACATAGGCCGACAGGCGATCCGGTCGCCCTTGCGACGTGTTCTGGCTGTACATGCGCGCCTCCCACTCGCAGGTCGGGGCGTAGTCCTGACACTTGCCCATCCAGTCCACGTACCCGTCGCCGCTGGCGTTCGGGAACTGCAGCACGTCCGGCTGGATCCACGCCTCCCACGTCAGCTCGCCGGTCGTCACGATCGAGAACGCGGGCGCTGACGGCACCGTCAGGTATTGATCCGAGCCGTTGAAGTCGGACGCGACGTCGCCGTTGGGCAGCGCGCTGGTCTTCGTAGGGCCGTGCTGATAGGCGCCGTCGTTTCCGTGGCCGGTCAGATCGGGCTCGCTGCCGGTCCCGCGTGCCATCGACCAGTACGCGACGGGCCCATCGCCCAGGACGAGCCGGTCATAAGCGGACGCGCCCGGGGCGCCGCCGTCCGACGCCCCGCCGCTGCCGGTTCGCCCGCCCGTCGCCGTCACGCCGCCGGTCCCCATGGCGTCGCCCGGAGCGGCCATGCCTCCCGTCCCTGGCGCGCCGCCGGTGCCGTTCGCCTGGTTCGCCGAACAGCTCAGCACGCTGGCCAGGACCGCGGCCCCGCACCGCCCGAGAACTCCCTGATACGCGCGACGTGGTGTCACCAGACCTCCTCGACGCATGACCATCCGGGCGCAGGAATCGTCCAAGAAGTTACCAGCGCCGGCACCGAACGGAAGAAAATCTGACCGCGACCGGGTGACGCGAAGGCGGCCAGCACGACCTTCCCGGCCGCGCACCACCGGCATGGACCGTGCACAGCGCCGCCGCGCTCGGCTGCCCGGACTCACCATTTCATCAACGGCAACGGCCGATCAAAGGAGAGCATGCGATGAAACGAACGCTGTCGATGATTGCCGTCCTGTCCGCCCTGACCGTCCTCAGCTGGGGAGGCGCGGCCCTGGCCGCAGACGCCGCGAAGCCGGCCGCCGAGGCCGCCGCCAAGCCGGACTGCAGCGCCAAGCAGACGGACTACGACGCCGCGAAGACGGCGGCCAAGCCGCAGAAGCCGGACCTGTCGTCCTGCAAGGACAAGAAGGGCAAAGAGAAGGCCGACTGCGAGAAGCCTTTGAAGGACAAGGCCAAGGAAGACCAGAAGGCGGCCACCGAAAAGATGAAGGCCGCGAAGAAGGACCTCGACTGCTGCAAGAACCCCAAGGCGAAGGGCTGCTCGGCTTAGTCCCTCTTTCGGCAACGAACCGAACCGAAGGCGGCCCCGGCGTGCATTTTTCGACCGGGCGCCGCCTTTCGGCGTCGCCAGCGGCCGGGCGTTCAGCGTGCATTCCCGCACGCGTTCCCGCGTGACGGGCGGCATCGGGCTTGCTGGTATGGCCCGACGTGCTGGTCCTGGAAGCGAGGTTCCGGTTCAACGCCGCGGAGAACGCGCGGCCCATCACCGTCGCGCACGTCGTCTGGTCTCACCCGACGGATCCCCACCCCATCGTGCAACCCGCCTTCTCTTTGCAGCCAGACCAGGGCCCGGAGACCATCCTGGTGAAGCTGCAGTACCTCGTCGAGCTGACCGCCCCCGACTCGTTCGAGCGGCTGCAGTCGCTGCCCAGCCGCTTCTGGTCGTTCATCGACGTTTCGGCCAATCCGCCCCAGGTCTCGACGGCGCCCACGGCCAGCAATGCCAAATAGAAAGGAGCCCGATCATGTCCCTGCGATCCACGCGTCTCGATTCGCCTTGGTTCGCCTCCACCTCGCGTGCCCTGCTGGTCACGGGCCTGCTGCTGGGCAGCGCCGCCTGCTCCCACGAGCAGCAGGCGCCCGCCGAGACGATCAAGCCCCTGCCCAGCCGAGCCTCGAACGACGCCTCCCGCGCGCGCGGGCGTGACGAGAACGTCGCGCGTCGCGACGACGGTCCGCCCAAGGCCGGCGAGCCCGCGGTTTATTTCGACTTCGATTCGTCGGAGCTTCGCGCCGATGATCGCAGCACCTTGCAGCAGGTCGCCGACAACTACCGCGACCGCGGAAGCGCGCACGGCCGCCAGATCCGGATCGAGGGCAACTGCGACGACCTGGGCACGACCGAGTACAACCTGGCCCTGGGCGAGCACCGAGCGCGCGCGGCGAAGGACTATCTGATCCACCTGGGCGTGCCGGACAACCGCATCGCCACCATCAGCTACGGATCGACGCGGCCGAAGTATCCGGACGATGATTCAGGCCGGGCGAAGAACCGGCGCGACGACGTGATCCTGCGGTGAGTGTGATCGGCGTCGCCCGGGGGACGAGGACGGCGACGAGGACGGGTTTCACCGGTCGATGACATACTGTGCTCGTGCCTCGGTCCTCGTCGCAGGGTCTCTCGCGCCGGCTGGCGCTCGCTTCGGTCGGGACCGCGCTGGCCGTCGGGGTCGTCTGTGCGGTCGGCCTGTTCTCGCTGGGCAACGCGGCCGCGGTCACGCACGTGGCGGTCACGCGCCAGCTGCGCCTGGCGGACGACGCCAGCGCCATGAGCGCCTTCCTGTATCAGAAGGGCTTCGTGGCCGAGTATCTGCTGACCGGCGATCGTGATTGGCTGGCGGAGCTGGAGACCGCGCGCCCCGCCTTCGAATCGTGGCTGGCGCACGCCCACGACAACGTGAACGACGCCGCCGGTACGCAGCTGCTGGACCAGATCCAGACCGAGTACGCCTCGTATGACGTCGCCCGCAAGCGCGCCATCGCCCTGTACGACGGTGGCGACGTCGCGGCGGCCAAGGCCGCCCTGGGGACGGATCGGCCGCGGGCCCGTCATCTGCGCGCCCTGTTCGAGCAACTGGGTCGCCGCGCGCGGGCCGACGCCGAGACGAACCTGGCGGCGTCCGAGTGGCGCGTGCGGCGCCTGGCGCGCCTGCTGGTCGCCACCAGCGTGGCCGGCGCGGTGGCCAGCTTGCTGGTGGGCTTTCTGTGGGCCCGCCGCGTGACCAAGCCCATCTACGCGCTGGAGGTGCAGGTGGGCGCCGCGGCCGAGCGCACCCGCATCAACGTCGCGCCCGGGCGCGCCGGCCTGGACGGCCTGGGCGATCAAGTCAGCGCGCTGGTCGAGAAGCTGGAGCAGACCGACGCGGCGCTGGCCGAACACCGGAGGCGCCTGATCCAGAGCGAGAAGCTGTCCGCCGTGGGCGAGCTGTCCGCGAAGCTGGCGCACGAGGTGCTGAACCCGCTGGCGGGCATCAAGGCCGCGGTGCAGGTGCTGGCCCGCCACAAGCCCGAGGCGGGCGGCGACGGCGCCGCGGAGGTGGCCGAGGCGGTCAGCCGCGAGATCACGCGCGTCGACGGGCTGCTGCGCCGGCTGATGCGCTTCGCCCGCCCCTTGGCGCCGCGGGTCCAGATCGTCACCGTCGCCTCGATCCTGGACGAGGGCATCGCCGCCGCCCGTCCGGCGCTGGAGCGCGCGCGTGCCACGATCGAACGCCACGACGCGCCCGAGCTTCCCCCCATCGAGGCCGATCCCCAGCTGATGGCGCAGGCGCTGACGAACCTGCTCAGCAACGCCGCCGACGCCATGGCGCCGGCCGGTGGCGGCGTCATCACCGTTCAGGCGGGCCGCGTGACCTTGCTGGGCCGCGAGGAGATCTTCGTCCGCGTCAGCGATCGCGGCCCGGGTATCGCCGACGCCGCGCTGGCCGAGCTGTTCAAGCCGTTCTTCACCACGAAGCCCGAGGGCCATGGGCTGGGCCTGGCCGTCAGTCAGAACATCCTGCTCGAGCACGGGGGCCGCATCACCGCGGCGAACCGCCCCATCGACGAGGGGCCTGGCGCCGTGTTCGAGCTGTCGCTCCCCATCGTCAGATGACCTGATCGAAAGGCGTCCCTGGAGAAGCCATGACCACCCACGTTCTGATCGCCGACGACGAGCCACTGATCCGGAAGTCCATCGAGACCGTGCTGCGTGACGAAGGCTTCGACGTCACGGCGGCGGGCTCGGGCGCCGAGGCGTGGACCGCCTTTCAAGACGACCGGCCGGACGTCGTGCTGCTGGATCTGGTCCTGGGCGACGCCGACGGCCTGGAGCTGTTGCGGCGCATGCGCGGGCTGGTCACCGACTGCAAGGTGATCCTGATCTCGGCTCATGGCTCGATCGAGAGCGCGGTCACCGCGATGAAGCTGGGTGGCTACGATTTCATCCGCAAGCCGTTCGAGATCGAGGAGATCGTGGCGGCGGTGCGCAACGCGGCCCGCACCACCTCGCTGGAGAAGCGCGTGGCGTATCTGTCGGCGCAAGAGCGGAAGCGCCAGGGCGGCGGCGCCTTCGTGCACGCTTCGGCGCGCATGGCCGAGCTGCTGCGCGAGATCGAGCTGGTGGCCGCCAGCCCGGTGCCGACGGTGCTGGTCACCGGCGAGAGCGGCACCGGCAAGCAGGCTGTCGCGCGCATGCTGCATGACGGCTCGGCGCGCGCCGGCGGGCCGTTCGTCGAGCTGAACGCGTCGGCTATCCCCGACGCGCTGGTGGAGAGTGAGCTGTTCGGGCACGAGCGCGGGGCCTTCTCGGACGCGCGCGAGCGCAAGCTGGGGCTGGTCGAGGTGGCGGACGGCGGCACGCTGTTCCTGGACGAGGTGGGTGATCTCGGCGTGGGGGCGCAGGCGAAGCTGCTGACGTTCCTGGAGCAGCGGACGTTCAGGCGCGTGGGCGCGACCGGCTCGCGCCGGGTCGATGCGCGCGTCGTGGCCGCCACCAACCGGCCGCTCGGCGCCATGGTGAACGAACGCAAGTTCCGCGAGGATCTGTACTATCGCCTGAACGCCATCACCATTCACCTGCCGCCGCTGCGCGAGCGGCTGGAGGACGTGCGGCCGCTGGCCGAGCACTTCCTGGCCCAGTCCGCGCAAGAGCTGAACCGCCGCTTCAAGGATCTGGCGCCCGAAACAGTGGCGCTGCTACAGCGGCACAGCTGGCCAGGGAACGTCCGCGAGCTGAAGGCCGTGATCGGACGGGCGGTGTTGCTGCACGACGAGGACACGCTGCAGCCGGGTCATTTGCCGGCGGCGCTGGTGGCGGCGGCCCTGAACGCCCCCGCGGCCGCAGCCGCTCCCCCCGCGGGCGCGCGCGCCGCCATTCCCACACTGGAGGACGTCGAGCTGGCGCACATCCGCCGTGTGCTCGAGCTGTGTGGCGGCAATCGCACCCTCGCGGCGCAGCATCTGGGCATCACGCGCCAGACGCTGACCAAGCGCCTGGGCGGCGCCAGCGATGACGCCGGTTGAGTGACCGCGCTCGCATTTCGGACCCCACCCTGTGCCGACGGGTGCGACCTCTCGGCACCGCGCCCCCTCGGGATTGCCCCTGGTTTTGAGCACTTAGACACCGGGCTCAGTGTGTATTTGCCCAAAAAAACGAATCCTCTGTCGAGAAATTTCGTCGGATGCTGTACAAAAGCAACTCGCTCTTGCCGAAGAGCCACTAGGTACGAACCGAGACTAGCTCACCAATAAATTCCATTGAGCTTCTTCTCGGGGGCCGCGCACTAACCACGATTTAGCCGCGCTCCCACTCCGGGTCACCCCTCGTACGCTTACGGTCGTGCTGTGCTGAGGCCGCACGACCTCCTCCACTAAGTCCCCCAGGTGTTGGTCGGCGAGTGGGACATCGATGGAGCCGGATGTGCCGAATTGTCGGTATCAGGGCGGAGCCTTGTTCACTGGGTCCGCGCGGTAGCTCCATCTCTCTCGAGAACTTCCCGTCGGGAAGAGAATTGAGCTCCGCGAATGATCAAAGGCATCTCTTTCGTCCTCGGTCTGTCCATGGTGTGCGGCGCGGTCGCCTGCAACAGTGAAGTAGGTTCACTGGATCCGACCACCGCCGATGGAACCGCGGGCGCGTCTGGATCGGTCGACACGTCCACTTCTGATCTGTCCTGGCGCTGGCGCCGCGGCACCGGCGGCACCGTCGTCGCCAGCACCGGCACGGGCGGCACCGTGGCCAGCACCGGCGGCACCGTCGCCAGCACGGGCGGCACCGTGGCCAGCACCGGTGGCACCGTCGCCAGCACGGGCGGCACCGTCGCCAGCACGGGCGGCACGAAGGCCACCGGCGGCACGGGCGGCACCGTCGTCGCCAGCACCGGCGGCACGAAGGCCACCGGTGGCACGGGTGGCACCACCGCGACGGGCGGCACCACCGCCGTCGCCTGCCCCGCGGCTGCGCCCGCGACGGCCACCATCTACTACGCGTGCGATTGCGCCACCGGCGCGGACAAGGACTGCGTCGCCGGCAACGACAGCAACGTCGGCACCTCGGCCAGCGCCCCCTGGCGCTCGTTCGAGCGCGCCCGCTCGCAGTTCTCGTCGCTGCGTGCCGGCGACCGCATCCAGTTCTGCAAGGGTGGCCGCTTCACCGCCGCCGCCGGAGGCAGCCAGTGGGTGAACGCCACCTGCACCGCCGCGAACCCCTGCGTGGTCGCCAGCTACAAGGCCCCCTGGGCCAGCGGCGACGAGGGCCGCCCCTTCATCCACTTCCCCGCCGGCCAGAACGCCATCGACTTCTCCGACTCCGGTAATGCCGACCACGAAGAGGGCTACGTCTTCGCCGGTCTGGAGCTGGAGGGCGAGAAGACGGGCGTCGGGTACTTCGTCTACAACGACGTTGACAACGTCACCATCTGCGACTCGAACATCCACGACTTCGGCATCGGCGTGCAGTCGGCCGGCACGAACACCCCGAACCCGGGCGCCGACTCCGTCAACGCGAACCTGATGGTCAGCGACTCGTCCATCTCGAACAACGGCGACCAGGGCTTCCTGGGCGGCGAGCAGAACGCCACCATCCAGAACACCAAGTTCAAGAACAACGGCTTCAACAAGGTGACGTTCAACCACAACATCTACATCGCCAACGAGGGCGGCAGCGGCAACAACATCACCATCCGCAACAACGACCTGTACCAGTCGGCGGTCATCAGCGGCAAGTGCCAGGGCACGTCGCTGGTGGCGCACGGCCTGCTGAACAACCTGCTGATTCAGGGCAACAACGTCCACGAGGATCTGGGCACCGCCGCCGACAACTGCTGGGGCATCGCCGTCGTCCCGGGCTACGCCGACGCTGAGTCGTTCAAGAACATCGTCATCCGCGGCAACACCGTCACGAACGTCGGTAACGAGAGCATCGGCGTCTCGTCCTGCTCGGCCTGCACCATCGAGGATAACGTGGTGGTGAACTACCAGGGCTTCAACGACACGGCCATCGCGGCCCCCGGCGGCAGCGAGGACTCGGGCGACGCGAAGATCGACCACATCACCATCCGTAACAACTCGATCAACGTCGACCTGGGCATCGGCGTCGGCATCACGCAGGAGGGCACGGGCCACGTGGTGACGAACAACGCCATCTACAGCGCCGCCGCGCAGACCAACCACCTGGCCTGCTTCAACCTGAACCTGGCCACCAGCGCCTACACCGCGGTCGATCACAACGACTGCTACACCGGCGGAAAGGGCGAGTGGAACCTCGGCCAGGGCGCGCTGGCGACCTGGTCCTCGAAGAGCGGCCTGGACGGCCACTCGTCGACGGCCAACCCCGGCTTCAAGTCGGTGGTGGCCCCCTACGACCTGAGCATCAGCTCGACGTCGCCGCTGGTGAACACCGGCGACACGAACTGCGCCTCGATCGACATCCTGGGCAAGACCCGCACCTCGCCGACCGACATCGGCGCCTTCGAGCTGTAACAGACTAGCCCTTCGCTTACCGGCGGCTGCCCGCCGGGGATCGTCGACGCGCCGGAGGTGGGAGCGAAATCGCTCTGTCGCTTCCGGCGCTTCGCCGTTTTCAGGCCGCAGGCCTCAGCCAGCCAGCGCGTTCGCCGCGCCGGCTCCGGGGCCGGTCGTCACAGGTCGCCGAGCTCGGCCAGGATACGGCCCGCGCCCTGGTCGATCAGCCGGGCCGCCAGCGTCGCGCCCACCTCGGCGGCGACGCGCGGATCGCCGCTCTCCTGGTCGCGCAGGATCTCGCTGGCGTCGGGTCTGCCCACCAACCCGCGCAACTTCAGGACGCCGTCTTGAAGGATCGCGTGCCCCGCCACGGGCGTCCGGCAGCCCGCGCCCAGCCCTTTCAGCAACGCCCGCTCGGCCGCCACCGTCGCCTCGGCAGCGGGATCCGCCAGCCGCCGACAGAGCGCGCGCACCGCCTCGTCATCGGCGCGCGTCTCGATGGCCAGCGCGCCCTGCCCGATGGCCGGCAGCATGTCGTCCACGGACAGCCGCTCCGTGATCCGCGCGCCGAAGCCCAGGCGATCCAGCCCCGCCGCCGCCAGCACGGCCGCGTCGACCACCCCGTCGGCCACCTTGCGCAGGCGCGTGTCGACGTTCCCGCGCAAGAGTTCAATCTTCAGGTCCGAACGGACCGCGCGCAGCAGGCAGACCCGCCGCAGGCTGGACGTCCCCACGCGGCTGCCCGCCGGCAGCGCGCGCAGCTGGTGTCCGTCACGGCTGATCAGCACGTCGCGCGGATCGGCGCGCGGCGGGATGGCCGCCAGGGCCAGCCCCTCGGCCAGCTCGGCCGGCACGTCCTTCAGGCTGTGCACGGCCAGATCGATGGTGCCGGCCAGCAGGGCCGCTTCGATCTCTTTCACCCATACGCCCTTGCCGCCCCGTTCGATGACCGGGCCGGTCTGGAAGCGGTCACCCTCGGTGACGATGATCTGCTGCGTGACCTGCAGGCCGGGCGCGACGCGCGCCAGCTCGGCGGCGACGTGATCGGCCTGCCAGCGCGCCAGCGCGCTGCCGCGCGTGCCGATGACCACCCGGTCCGTCATCGTCCCACCGCCTGGCCCGCGGGCCGCCCCTCTTGGTCAGACGCTTCCTTGTCGTTGGCTTCGGTCGTCACGTTTGCTCCACCCTCTTCGGGCACATCCAGCTCGAACAGGCGCTGTGCCGCCGAGACCAACGAGGCCCCCTCGACCGGATCGCCGCCCCCCTTCTTCAGGGCGACCTGCGGCCGGTGCAGCAGCTTCTTCGCGATCGCCTCGGCCAGCTCGAACATGGCCCGCTGCTCGCGCTCTCCCAGGCCTGGCAGGGACGCCACCGCCCGCTCCGCCTCGCCCCGCGCCGTCTCGAGCACGCGATCGCGCAGCGCCACGATCGTGGGGCCCACCCGCCGTCCCCGGTACGCCTCCAGGAAACGCGCCACCTCCTGCTCGACCATCGCCTCGGCGCGATCCGCTTGCGTCCGCCGCCCGTCACGGTGCTCGTCCGCCAGCTTCTGCAGATCGTCGATGTCGGCCACGAAGACGTTCGCCAGCTGCGCCGCCTCCGGCTCCACGTCGCGGGGCACGGCGATGTCGATCAGAAACAGCAAGCGGCCGCGCCGCTTCTTCTGCGCCGCCTCGATCACGGCGCGCGTCAGCACCGGCCGCCGCGCCCCCGTCGAGGCGATGACGATGTCCGCCTGCACCAGCGCGCCGTGCAGATCCTCGAACGGGTGCGTGCGGCCGCCGATGCGCGCCGCCAGCTCCTCGGCGCGTGACAGCGTCCGGTTGGTGACGACCACCTCCGCGCCGTGCGCGTGCAGCGACCGCGCCGCCAGGTCGCCCATCTTCCCCGCGCCCACCAGCAGCACGGTCCGCCCCTGGAAGCCGTCGAAGATCTTGCGGGCGAACTCGATCGACACCGAGCTGATCGACACGGGGTTGCGCGCGATCTCCGTCTCGCGCCGCACGCGCCGGGCGATGCGGAAGGCGCCCGAGAAGCACGCCCCCAGCACGCTGCCCGCCGTCCGGTGCGCCAGCGCGTCGTCGTGGGCCTGCTTCACCTGGCCCAGGATCTGGGGCTCCCCGATGACCAGCGAGTCCAGGCTGGCGGCCACGCGAAACAGGTGGTGAACGGCGTCGACGTCCACCCGGGCGTACAGGTGATTGGCCAGCTCCAGCTCGCTGACACCGGCGCGGTCGGCCAGGTGGCGGCGCAGCGCCGCGATGGCGGCGTCCGGGTCGGGCGCGGCCAGGTACACCTCGACCCGGTTGCAGGTCGACAGCAGCGCCACCTCGCGCACCGGCTCCAGGCCCGCGAAGCCGCGCAGGATGTCGCCCATCTGTTCGGGCGCGGAGGCCAGTCGTTCGCGCACGTCCAGCGGCGCCGTCTTGTGCGACAGCCCGAGGACGGCGAAGTCGATTCCACCCGGCATCTGGCGTCAGCTCAACGACCGCAGGACATACAGGAGAAGGACCGCGAACAGCCCGGCGAACCCGCCCAGCGTCAGCCAGGCGGCGCGGTGCCCCCGCCAGCCGGCGCCCACCCGCGCCAGCAGCAGGACGCCGAAGGCCAGCCAGGCCGCCACGGCCATCAGGTACTCGGGGCGCCGCGCCTCGCTGGCGGCCAGGCCGCCCAGGCGCGCGATCCACACCGCGCCGGTCACCAGCGCCAGCGTGAAGACGGGGAACCCGACAGACACGCAGCGCAGCGCCAGGCCGTCCAGCGTGGCCAGCGGCGTCTCGTCGATGTCGCGGCGATCGAAGCGCTTCTTCTTCAGGCGGGTCTCTTCGCGCAGGTACAGGACGGCCAGCACGGCCGCGAACGCGAAGACCGCCACGCCCAGCGTGGCAAGAAACACGTGCGTCATGCCCAGGGCGCCCATGCGCGGCGCGTCCGGTTCGGCGGGCACCACGCGCGCCAGAACCAGCAGCGTCAGTGACGCCGGCACCGCGAACGCGCCCGCAGCCGACAGCCGGTAACGCAGGCCGGCCAGCAGGAACGCCCCGGCAATCATGAAGCCCACGAAGCCCACCGCTTCACGCGTCGAGGAGACGGGGTTCTCGCCGCCCGCGCAGCGGATGCCGATGTCCACCAGCTGCAGTGTGAACGCGACCAGCAGCACGCGGCGCGCGATCCGCGTCGCCCACGGGCGGGTCGTCAAAAGGTGCCCGAGGAACAACGCCGACGCGAGCGCGTACGCCAGGATCTGCACCGCGGTGAGCGTGGCCACCCGGCCTTATGTACCACGATCGCCCCGACTCGGCTGCCCGCCGGGCGCGCGGCATGACACGCGGCATGACACGACCAGGGTCACGTGCTAAGCAGTCGGCATCATGGCCAGCGCGAACATTCTCGAGGTGACTGATTCCAACTTCGAGACCGAGGTTCTGAAGTCGTCGACCCCGGTTCTCATCGATTTCTGGGCGGCCTGGTGCGCGCCTTGCCGCGCCATCGCCCCCCACGTCGAGGCGCTGGCGAACGAGTACACGGGCAAGCTGCGCGTCGGCAAGTTCGACATCGACTCGAACCAGGGCGTGCCCCAGCAGTACGACATCCGCAGCATCCCGACTTTGCTGGTCTTCAAGGACGGCAAGGTGGTCGGCCAGCTGGTGGGCGCCGTGCCGCGCGCGAAGATCGAAGATCTGGTGAAGAAGGCGCTTTAGGAGCGCAGGGGGGACTTCGTCCCCACTACGCTACCCCCCCCTTTTTACTAGCGGGCCGGCTCAGCGTAGCCGAGCCTCGTCGCGGTGATGGGATCCCTGACAGGGTTCCCAAACCCTCCCGCGATGAGAATCGGCGGGCAGAGCCCGTCGATTCTCGACGCTTGGACCCGCGCGCGGCTGCGCGCTCTGGCGGTGCGGCTAGACGAAGCGTTGTGGAATGGTGAGAGCGGTTCTCGCTTCGGCCCACTGTGATTTGGTACTAGTGGAGCCGTGGGAGACGAAGACGCGCGGGGTTGCTCGTGAGCGTGGTGGTGGTTTGGGGGGCGCTGGTCGTCGCCTTCTTGGCGGCGCGGGCGGTCCTGCGGAGTCGGGCGGTGTTCTTGCTGGGGCGGCGGGGGCACCTGGCTGCGCCTGGCGTGCTGGCTTCGTTCTGGGTCGTTGGCGTCGTGCTGGGGCAGTACACGGGCTCGATCGGGGGCATGACGTGGGTGGGGGCGCTGGTGCTGGTGGCCGCGGCGCTGGGGGCACGGGCCCGGTTCGCGCCGCTGCGGCGAAGCTATCGGGTGTGGACCGGCCTGGATCTGGCGATCGTCGTCGGGATGGCGTTGATGTTCTGGTGCACGGATCGCTGGGACCTGAACACGCGTAACACCATCATCGGCCAGTTCATGCACGGCAACGTGCCGCCGACGGCGCTGAACGATCCGCGGGCGCCGCTGGCGTATCACGCCAGCTACGACTCGCTGGTGGCGGTGGTGCTGACGGCGTTTCCTCTGTCGGCGCAGCAGGGGATGGCGGTGGTCTCCGCCGGCTGCGTGGCCCTGGTGGTGACGAACCTGCGGGCCGTGACCGCCGCCCTGTTTCGATCGCGCCTGGCCGCCCAGCTGGGCCGCGTGCTGTTCGTCTTCGGCTACGGCCCCGTCTTCATCCGCTGCTTTCAGGAAGGGGCCACCACCGACGCCATCCATGGCCGGACCTCGCAGTCCTTTGCCGACGCGATCCTGCGCCGTCCCGCCGCCCTGGGCTTCGCCTTCTACACGCTGGCGCTGGCCCTGGTGCTGCCCGTCTATCGAGAGGACGCGGAAGAGTCAGCCGGGCAGGTCGCCCAGAGACGACGCGCCCGCGCGGCGTTGATCTTCTTGCTGCCCACCTGCGCGCTGCTGCCGCGCCTGGCCGAGGAGACCATGCTGTTCCTGGGCCTGCTGCTTCTGCCGCTGGTCGCCTGCCGCCGCCTGCCGTGGCGGCTGGTGCTGGGCCTGGCCATCGCCGGACTGATCGGCGCCGCCGGATCGGGCGTCGTGCATGGCGTGCTGGGCCACGGCACGATGGCCACCCCGCACCTTCACCTGTCGTGGCCCCCGTTCATTCCCCAGTGGAAGTTCGACGCCGACGGCGTGCCCGTCTGGTCCTGGCACGGGTTGCTCTTCTTCGCGCTGGAGCTGGGGCCGGCGTTTCTGGCGGCGCTGGCGGTCGCGCTGGTCTCCCGGAAGCCGCGCCGCCGCATCCTGGGGGTGCTTTTCCTGGCTGGGTTCGCGGCCGCCGCCTTCATCCGTCCCAGCGGCTGGCACAAGGCGGACATGGACCGCTTCCTCTTCTACGTGACGCCACCGGTGTTCATGCTGGTGGCCCTGCTGATCGATCGCGCGCGGCGCTGGTGGACCGGGCGTTCATGGGCGCCGCGGGCCCGGCGCGCGCTGGCGGTGGGCACCGGCCTGGCGGTGGCCGGCACGCCCCTGATGTATCCCATCGCCATCACCACGGACAGCGTGCGCGACGCGTTCGCGCAGCAGGCCTTCGGCGGCAGCTTGAAGCGGGATCTGGCCGCCGTGGGCCCGCGCGAGCCCACCCTGACCACCGCCGATCGCGCCAACCAGCTGCTGGAAGCGGGCTTCATCGTGATCGCGCCGCTGGAGACGAACACCGTCGGCGCCACCACCGGAGACCACTTCGACGAGTACACGCGTGCGCACGCCGGCGAGGCGGTCTGGCTGTTCCTGCCGGCGAACGACCCGCGCGTCAGCGGCAAGCCCATCGTCGCCAAGCACGACGACTACGTGCTGGTGCGCGCGAAGAGCTGAGCCGCGGCGGGACCTCAGGCTTCCGGACGCAGCGGGTTCGTCAGCGACGACTCGCGCAGGCTTTGCACGGGAGCGGCCAGCGGCTGCGACAGCACGGGGTAGGCCGGCGGCGGCACCACGGCGGTGGCGCGGTTGGCGCGCGAGAACAGGCGCCGGATCGAGGCGCCCAGGTTCCCCTGCCACAGCGACGTCCAGCCTACGTACGCGAAGCCGCACAGGAACAGGCAGAGAAACGGCAGCGACAGGTAGTGGCCGTTGCGGAACGCGAACCCCACCGCCACCACGAAGTAGCCGGCCAGCGCCATCTCGATGTAAGGCGTCAGCGAGCGGGCGGCGCGGTACTTCTTGCCGCTCCACGACTCCAGCTTGCCGCGGATGCCGTGCTTGGGCGTGCGCACGAACTCGGTCTCGCGGCCCATCAAAGCCTCCATCACGGCGCGCGTCTGGTTGACGCACAGGCCGATGCCCACCGACATGACCAGCGGCAGGCGCCGCAGCACCGACCACTGGATGCGGCGCGGGCGGTCCGGGTACATCAGCTTCTCGATCTCGCGCTCGGAGGCCAGGTAGAAGCTGGCGATACTCAGCGTGGTGCCGAAGAACAGCGGCAGATCGATGGTCAGCACCTCGCGGATGCCGTGCTGGGTGCGGAAGGCCAGGTTCGGCAGCAGCAGCAGCGACAGCAGCAACAGCAGCGGGTACGACAGGTTGTTCGTCAGGTGGAAGAAAGCCTCGGTCTTCTGCGCGAAGGACACGTTGCTGCGCAGGATCATCGGCAGCAGCTTGCGGCCGACCTGGATCGATCCCTTGGCCCAGCGGAACTGCTGCGCCTTGAAGGCCGACATCTCGACCGGCAGCTCGGCCGGCGCGGCGATCTCGGGCAGATAGACGAAGCGCCAGCCACGCACCTGGGCGCGGTACGACAGGTCCATGTCCTCGGTCAGCGTATCGTGCTGCCAGCCGCCCGCGTCGGCGATGGCGGACCGGCGCCAGATGCCGGCCGTGCCGTTGAAGTTGAAGAAGCGGCCGGAGCGGTTGCGACCGGCGTGCTCCATGATGAAGTGGCCGTCCAGCATCAGCGCCTGCATCTCGGTCAGCGCGGAGAAGTCGCGGTTCACGTGATCCCACCGGCACTGCACGACGGCGACCTTCGGGTCGACGAAGTGATGGATCGTGCGCTCCAGGACGTCCGGCTGGGGCAGGAAGTCGGCGTCGAAGATCAGCGCGAACTCGCCCTTCGCCGTCCGCAGCCCGTTGTCCAGCGCCCCGGCCTTGAAGCCCGAGCGGTCGACCCGGTGGACGTACTCGATGTCCAGGTCAGGGTAGCGAACGGCCAGCTCGGCGATCTTGCGCTGGCAGATCTGCTGCGTCTCGTCCGTCGAGTCGTCCAGCACCTGGATCTGGAACCGGTCGCGCGGATAGCGAATCTGCGCCACCGAATCGAGCAGGCGCTCGACCACGTACATCTCGTTGAACAGCGGCAGCTGCACGGTCACGGCGGGCAGATCCGTGAAGGTGCCGGCGGGCTTGGGCTTGTTGTTCCGGTGCCGGTAGTACAGGTACGTCAGCACCGAACGGTGGCAGCCATAGAACGCCAGGACGACCAGAACGACCAGGTAGGTTCCGACGACGAGGGATGACAATGCCATGGCTGCCAGACTACGAATCCAATTGTCATCGAATTGTCATTCGTTGTGATTCTTTGTAGGCGGCAGCGCACACCTGCGCCGGGACGCCGGAGCGCTACGACCGCCCGTAGACGGGGACGACCGTGCCCGAGCCGACCCGGTTGTCGGGGGACGCAAGCCACAGGATCACCGAGGCGATCTCCTCCGGCGCCACGAACCGACCGGCGTCCGCACCGGGCATGGCGGCGCGGTTCGCCGCGGTGTCGATGGTCCCCGGGGCCACCGCGTTCACCAGGACCCCTTCGCCTGCCAGCTCGTCGGCCAGCGCCTGGGTCAGCGCCACCACGCCGCTCTTCGCCACCGTGTAAGCGGTCTTGCCGCCGGCCGGCTGCAGAGCGGCCCGGGAGGCCACGTTGACCAGGCGCCCGCCCACGCCCGGCCGCGTCCGAAAGCGGCGGACGGCCTCGCGGCAGCAAAGAAAGGCGGAGGTGAGGTTCATGTCCAGCTGGGATCGCAGCTGACCGAGCGACGTGTCCACGATCCCCGCCATCGCGAAGCCGCCGGCGACGTGCACCGACGCCCAGAGCGCATCCGGCAAGCCGGCGTAGAAGGCGATCACCGCCTCCTCGTTCGTCAGATCGACGCCCCCGACATAGCGCACGCCCGCGACGGGGTCCGACGGTGACCGCCCCCGCACGGGGACGTGCACGCGCGCGCCCGCCCCGACGAATGCCTGCACGACCGCGCCGCCCAGCGCGCCCGCACCGCCTGAAACGACCACCTGGCGCCCTTCCATCGTGATGCCCAAGATGGCGCTACTATATCCGCCTGGAGCTCCGTCATGTCGCCGTCCCTGCCCTCCGAGATCCCGCTCTATCAAGTCGACGCTTTCACCAGCCGCCCGTTCGGCGGCAACCCGGCGGCGGTCTGCCCGCTGGGGTCGTGGCTTCCGGCGCCGCTGATGCAGAAGATCGCCGCCGAGAACAACCTGTCCGAGACGGCGTTCTTCGTCCCCGACGCCGAGGGGTTCGCGCTGCGCTGGTTCACGCCCACGACCGAGGTCGATCTGTGCGGGCACGCCACGCTGGCGAGCGCGTTCGTCCTGATGACCGAGCTGGCCCCCGATCGCCAGCGCGTCGTGTTCTCGACCCGCAGCGGCCGCCTGATCGTCGAAAAAGCGGGGGACAAGCTGACCATGGACTTCCCGGCTCGCCCGCCCACGCAGCTATCGACGCCGTTCCCGGTGCTGGCAGCGGCGCTGGGGAAGACGCCTTCGGCGGTGTGGAGCGCCCGCTCCCTGGTCGCGGTATTCGAGGATGCGGAGGCCGTGCGCGGCCTGCGTCCCGACTTCAGCAAGATCTCGGCGCTGGACACCTACGGTGTCATCGCCACGGCGCCGGGAACGGGGAGCGATTCGGACGTCGACTTCGTCTCGAGGTTCTTCGCGCCCCGCCAGGGCGTTCAGGAAGACCCGGTCACCGGCTCGGCCCACTGCACTCTGGCGCCCTATTGGGCGGATCGCCTGGGGCGGCCGCACCTGCGCGCGCGGCAGGTCAGTTCGCGCGGTGGAGAGATCGACTGCGATCTGCGCGGCGATCGGGTGTCACTGAGCGGGAACGCCGTGCTGCTGATCCGGGGCACGATGCGCTTGCCCGCCGAAGCCCCCGTCGCATAAAGCAACATCCAGAGTGTTCGCGCTGGTCCGGTGTTGGCCCGGGCCACCAATAAACCAGTTGCAGCGATCACGTAATTGGGGATAGAAAAGCGCGCACTTGTCGCGGCGAAGCGTACATCACGGGTGGGCGGGCAGCCTGTGCGGAAATTGCGCTTCACCGATCGCGACCCTCCATCACTCTGCCTTGGAGACCAACACCGATGCGCGAACAACGGAAAGACGCAGCGAAACCACGGGCTACCAAGCTTCAGCTTTTGATCGCACCCCTCGCCGCAGCCGCGCTGTTGCTTGGCTACCAGGCGTGCGGCAGTGACGGCGGGTCGTCGTCCCCCGACGCGGGGATGGACGCGGGCACCGGCGCCAAGGGCGGCGCCGCGGGTCACGGCACCGGCGGCGTCGGCACCGGCGGCGTGGGCGGTCACGCGGGCACCATCGGTTCCAGCGGCGGTGTGATCGGCACCGGGGGCATTGGCACCGGTGGCGAGGGCGGTCACGCCAGCGGCGGCATGGGCGGCCACGCGACGGGCGGTTCGGGCGGTAGCACCACCGGCGGCGCGGGCGGCCACGCCACGGGCGGCGTGGGCGGCACGGGCGGCGCGATCATCGGCGGCGCCGGCGGTCACGCCACCGGCGGCGCGGGCGGAGGCGGCCGCGGCGGCAACGGTGGCTCCGGCAACCGCGGCGGCGCGGGCGGCTTCGGCAACCGTGGCGGCGCGGGCGGCTTCGGCAACCGTGGCGGCGCGGCTGGCGGCCATGCCGGCTCGGCCGGCGGTCACGGCGGCGGCGTGGGCGGCCATGGCGGCGGCGCGGGCGGCGGCCGGCCACTCCAACCAGACCTGCTGCGGCACCTCCCCGAACTTCCGCTGCCAGGACGGCCTCGGCTGCGAGACCAACGGCGCCAACCACATTTGCACGACCTGCGGCGCTACGAATCAGCTGTGCTGCACGGGCACCTCTTACTGCCAGGATGCTCAATCATCGCCTCCGACGGCGGTATGCGCGAATAACACCTGTAACGCTTGCGGAGCCACAAACCAGCAATGCTGCAGCGGAAACACCTGCGGTTCCGGACTCGGCTGCAATATGGGAACATCGCCAGCGTCTTGCACCAGTTGCGGTGCGGCCAATTCGACCTGCTGCCCTGGGGGCACCTGCCAGATCGGATCGATCTGCATGGGTGCTTCCGGAGCGGGCGGGGCCGGTGGCGCGGGCGGCTCGAACGCCCCGGGTCAGTGCGTACCTTGCGGCGGCGCGAACCAGGTGTGCTGCCAGAGTGGGATGTGCAGTGGCAACCTGACCTGCAACGGAGTCGTCTGCCTCTGATCGCGCAGGTCTGACGCTCGTTCGACTGTGTTGAAGAGACCTGACTGGGCCTACCAGTCAGGTCTCTTCTTTTGTCGGGTAGACGGCGACCATCACCGGTTCACGGCCCAGCGTGAACGCGGATCAGTTGCAGCCAGATCGTTCCCCAGTCGTATTGTCGCGGGACGGCGGCAAACGACAACGTCTGCCCGGGGTACAAGACCTCGGTGACCGCGGTGTTTAAGGAACCGCGACCGTCCAGCCGTGCGTGTCGGGGACGCGGCCGTACTGGACGTCGGTGATCGCTTTGAAGAGGCGGTTGGCCAGCTCGCCCGGCTGGCCGCCGTTGATGACGATCTTCTCGCCCTTCCAGCCCAGCTCGCCCACGGGGGTGATGACGGCGGCCGTGCCGCAGCCGAAGACCTCGCGCAGGCTGCCGTTGCGGTGGGCGGCCAGCAGCTCGTCGATCGTCAGCTGGCGCTCGCTGGTGGCGACGCCCCACTCGCGGCACAGGGTCAGCACCGAGTCGCGCGTGACGCCGCCCAGGATGGTGCCGTCCAGCGCAGGCGTGATCAGCTCGTCGCCGATGACCACGGCCAGGTTCATGGTGCCCACCTCTTCCAGGTGGCGGTGCTCGTTGGCGTCGGTCCACAGGACCTGGTCGTAGCCGCGCTTCTTCGCCTCCTCGGCGGCCAGCAGGCTGGCGACGTAGTTCGCGCCTGCCTTCACGGCGCCCAGGCCGCCCGGCGCCGCGCGCACGTACTTGTCCTCGACCCAGATGCGCGCCGGGCTGAAACCAGAGCCGTGGTAGGCGCCCACCGGCGACGCGATGATGAAGAACACGTAGCGCTTCGACGGCCGCACGCCCAGGAACGGCTCGGTCGCGATCAGCGTGGGACGGATGTACAGCGACGTGCCCGGGGCGGATGGCACCCAGTCGCGATCGGCGCTGACCAGACCCAGCAACAGATCCAGCGTCAGCTCGGGATCGACGGCCGGC